>MAAB01029370.1_pt1 | contig 80378 bp, 74 predicted proteins | sample 1115991 | NCBI WGS metagenome assembly MAAB01 (sample SAMN04961124, study PRJNA320927) | seawater metagenome | isolation source: sample BD02T18 sea water enriched with oil for 18 days | place: USA:Gulf of Mexico | collected 2013-07-27
AATAAGTTTCTTCCCACTCAGCGAGAGTTAAAAGGCTTAGAGGCAAGGCATTGATTGTAGATAATGGTTATTCCCTTATCAAAATCAATAACGCAGCATGTAAGCCTTTTAAACTCGCCTTTCGGGAGCTTTCCAATGATTCGATAACCGCACAGAATTTCCTTCATATAGAGTGACTATGTGAAAAAAGTTCTACTTGTTCTCAAACCATTGGCAAGCTCTGAGTGGGAACTAAGTTAATGGACTTGGTATTAGTAATAGTTAAACATAGATTAAAGAAAAATACTGACTAGCATATTAAGCGTCACCGTCATAAAATACGACTACTTACTATTTAAGGATTATATAAGTCAGCCATGAAACGTTCCCTCATTATGCTTAGTGCGCTAATTGCGCTTACCGCCTGTACAAGTTCAAGCACCGGACGAAAACAAGTGATGTTATTTTCAGAGTCAGAACTCGATACAATGGGTGCAGCCTCATTTGAAGAGATGAAAAAGAAAACGCCGATCAGTACGGATAAAGCGACTAATGACTTTGTACAGTGTGTAGCTAAATCAATTACCCAAAACGTATCTAAATCAGTTCATAAAGGTGATTGGGAAGTGATCGTGTTTGATTCACCTCAAGTGAATGCTTTTGCTTTACCTGGTGGGAAAATAGGTGTTTATACAGGTATTTTAAATGTGACTGAAAACCAAGACCAGTTAGGCGCAATTATTGGTCATGAAGTTGGTCATGTTATTGAACATCACTCTAATGAACGTTTATCGGCCAACAAACTACAAAATATGGGCATGGCTGCTGCATCAACAGCTGTTGGAATGTCAGACATAGAGAATAAAGACTTATGGATGGCGGGGTTAGGACTTGGGATACAATACGGTGTAATAATGCCTTATGGTCGCTCTCATGAAAGTGAAGCAGATATTGTTGGTCAAGATCTTATGGCGCGTTCAGGTTTTGAGCCGAGTGCAAGTATACAGCTATGGCAAAATATGGCTAAGCTAAGTAAAAATTCTCCTGCTGAATTTATGTCAACGCATCCATCAAACGAAACACGTATTAAACAGTTAACAGAGCACTTACCTAGTTCAATGGCACTTTATCAGTTAGGTAATAGACCTAGCTGCGTCAAACCAAAAGTTATTTCTACTCCTAAAAAATAGTCTTATAGTTATTACTTTTTAGGGTATTAGTAACCCGGTGTCAGCTAATTTCTGGTATTTGAAATAAGAGCCAAAGTAACTTTTACTGTTTACTTTGGCTAAAAGCTTATCTATTTTAGCTTTCAGCTTTTGACCCTTACTATTTTTATAGACTGCAAAGCTGGCAGGTATTTCAGCGACATTTTTATAATAAACACCTGTAATATCAAACGTTTTAATAGTTGTTATTGTAGATGCCCGTTCAAATGTTATAATTTTTAAGCGTTTACGTTGTAACATTTTAGTTAATTGAGTAAGGGTGCTTATTTCAATGAATTTATCTCTAGGTATATTAAGCACTTCAGAAAAAAAATCAGCATTACCTCGTAAAGTACCAATACTCTGTTTTGGTAATAATTGAATATTGAAATACTTCTTATCTAATGTAAATAAGTCTATTTTGGCAGTGACAGACCAATTAATATCTTCAGCAGATTGGTAAAAACTCTTTGTTTCATGACCTTGGGGAGTTAGACCAATCATATCTAAACTTTGTTTTTGTAACTCTTTTTTCGCTCTAGCATAGTTCATTATGTGAAAGTGAAATTTTAGGTCTGATATGGCCTCAATGGCTTTGAACATATCAACAGCATAACCTTGACCATCTTCATTAACGATAGGTGGCAAAGGCTCTAAGCCAATATGCACATCCTGAGCAGTAACATTCACGGAAAAACAGATAAGCAGAGGAATAATACGTTTTGCTAGTTTCATTTATGGGTGTAACTTGTGCTGTGACCAAGAATCATTTTTTTGTTCAAAGCATATTCTATCGTGTAATCGGTTAGCGCGTCCTTGCCAAAATTCAATGGCATGCGGTTTTACTCGCCAGCCACCCCAAAATTCAGGATGTGGTACTTCGCCTTGCGAGAATTTTTCTTGATAGTGGCTCATACGTTCTTTGAGTTCATTATCAGATTTAAGTTTTTGACTTTGCTTAGATGCCCAAGCGCCAACTTGACTGCCTCTATCTCGGCTATGAAAATAATCGGCAGATTCTTGCCTTGATATTTTCTCAACGGTACCTTCAATACGAATTTGTCGCTGTAATACATTCCAGTGGAACAATAAGGCGACCTTGCTATTATCGTTAAGTTCATGACTTTTTCGACTAGCGTAGTTAGTGAAAAATACAAAGCCATCTTCATCATAATCTTTAAGTAAAACCATCCGAGAGCTCGGTTGTCCGTCCGCATTACAGCTACTTACAGACATCGCCTCAGGCAGTAAAACTCCAGATTTTTTAGCATCATTAAACCATTGCTCAAATAATTGAGTTGGTGTTGTGTCAGCAGATAATTCAGGAAGAGGTAAAGCCACTCCTTGACCAAAGGTTAATAAGCAGCGAATTTTTTCAAATAACGTCATAATATTTAAAGTTAATGAGAGTTAATAATAGGCAGATATTCTATGCTTAAATGACGTTATTGCAAAGTTATATCCAGCTTATAGTCGGATGAGTCATAATTTTTCTCATTTTACCAATCCTCACTATCATCAAGTAAGTCCTTAAGGCGCTTTTTTTCCTTCAATTCATCAATACGCTTCCGCGCTAGCAGGTTTTTCTGGGCTTGTTCTTGGATCTGTTTCTCTGCTAAAGAGTTACCCTTAGGGGGATTATTATCATTCACTTCATCTGTGTTACTTGCACTTGCTCCATCAAGGAAGTTATCGTCTATATCGCTAACCATTGCCTCTACCTTTTACTGCTAATTTATTTCAAAGTATATTGATTAACATAGGTAAGAATTTTGCTATTTTCAATGCCTCTTTACGAATTAAATAAAAAATATTACGTAATGCTACATGCAGCTTAATAACTGATTGAATATAGGTTTACATTTAAGCGATAAAAGCATAAATGTTGCTTCATATGATTTCTAAAGTTTATCCATAAAGTTATTACTTATACCATTTCCATTAAGTTTGTGATCTTGTTGTGGGTAGGATAAATAAATCAGGGCAAGGCGCTTGATTGAGTAATAGCTCGCTATTGGGATTGAGAGCAACGCAGACTTGGATTATTTAAACTCGCACAAGTGGGCAATAATTTAATGGAATTGGTATAAAAGCTTAAGTTGTTAATCAAGAACGACAACAAATTTTAAGTAACGATAGACTCTCTCAATGTTTCATTTTATGCGATTATCAAGGTAGAACGTTTATGTATAGCAGGCAATAAAAAACCAGTGACAAGCACTGGTTTTAGTTAATGATATTTAGGTAATGTTGTAAAGGGGGTTACCAACCTTCAACACCTTTCATGTCAGGTAATTGATGAGCAATACCTTTATGACAATCAATACAGGTCTTTTCACCGTCAGCAAGTGCAGTTGAATGCTGGTAAGAAGCACGCTCACTTTGCTCGGTAAAGTCCATGTAATCGAAGTTATGACAGTTACGACACTCTAAAGAGTCATTGGCTTTAAGTCTGCGCCATTCGTTTTCTGCTAAACCTCTACGGTGAGCTAAAAACTTCTCACGAGTATCAATAGTACCAAAAATCATGCCCCAAACTTCTTTTGATGCTTGCATTTTACGCGCTATTTTATCAGTCCATGCATGTGGAACATGACAATCAGGACATGTTGCACGCACACCAGAGCGATTAGAAAAGTGAATAGTTGTTTTCATCTCTTCATAGACATTGTTTTCCATTTCATGACATGAAATACAAAACTCTTCAGTGTTTGTCACTTCAAGAGCGGTGTTAAAACCACCCCAGAAGATGATTCCGGCGATAAAACCACCAATAACTAATGCACCAAGACTATAATAACCACTAGGTTTACTTAGGGTTTTCCAGCCTATTATAAGGATATTTTTCATGCTAACTCCTAATGCTCTTTTGATTGAGTTTTTGCTTTCATTAAGCTGTGCATATCAGTGAAAGTATTTTCGACCAAAGGCTCTGCATCTAGTTGTGTAACATGACACTGGTTACAAAAGTAACGACGTGGTGACATTTCTGCTAAGAAGTTACCATCTCTGTCCATGTAATGCGTTACACTAATCATAGGGGCTTGAGTCTTCTCTGTACGGTGACGAGAATGACAAGACATACACTTGTTATTGTTTTTATTCACCTCATAACTACGCGTAGTGTGAGGAATAACAGGTGGCTGCATTGGGTAATTACGTCCTTGCTTGATATCCTTGTTAATCACTTTAGGAATGATGTTAGGCTCTTTCTGCACATCGATAGGTGTTGCATCCCTAAGTGTTGCAACAGAGTTAACTGTTTCTTTATCTGTTGCATTAGCGTTTAGAGAGTACATCATTGGCGATACTGCTAGTACCAATAAACTGGCAATTACTGCTAGGTTAAATTTTTTCATTATCGACTCCTAAACTTTAACTATTTTGATAGCACACTTTTTAAAATCCGTTTGTTTTGATAGCGGATCAGTGGCATCTAAAGTAACTTTGTTTACCAAACGACTGGCATCAAACCAAGGCATATACACTAAACCGATTGGTGGCTTATTACGGCCTCTTGTCTCTACACGTGTTTGTACTTCACCACGACGAGAAATAAGCTTTACTAAATCGCCACGACGCATATTACGCTTCTTGGCATCATCAGGATGCATATAAACCAGAGCATCAGGCATGGCTTTATATAATTCAGGCACACGTTGTGTCATAGAGCCTGAATGCCAGTGTTCTAATACCCGACCAGTTGATAACCATAAGTCGTATTCTTCATCTGGAGACTCCGCTGGTGGCTCGTATGGAAGAGCAAATATTATTGCACGACCGTCAGGTTTACCGTAGAAATCCCAACCACTGCCAGGCTTAACATAAGGATCAGACCCTTCTTTAAAGCGCCATTTTGTCTCGACACCGTTAACTACAGGCCAGCGTAAACCGCGTTCTTTATGGTATCTATCGTAAGGTGCTAAATCATGTGCATGACCTCGACCAAAGGTTGCATATTCTTCAAATAAGCCTTTTTGAATATAAAAACCAAAATCGCGAGCGTCATGATTTAAACGATCTTCTGGGACTTCATCAAGTGAAAATTTACCAACAGATGAATCTTTATAAAGTACGTCAAATAAAGTTTTACCGCGTACCTCTGGTTTTTTAGCTATTAGCTCTTCAGGCCAAACATCTTCAACGTTAAAACGTTTTGAGAACTCAACTAACTGCCATAAGTCTGACTTAGCGCCCTCTGGTGCTTCAACCATTTGATACCAAGATTGAGTACGACGCTCAGCATTACCATAAACACCTTCTTTTTCTACCCACATAGCGGTAGGTAAAATCAAATCAGCAGCCTGTGCGGTAACTGTTGGGTAAGGGTCTGATACGACAATAAAGTTTTTCGGGTTACGGTAACCAGGGTAAACTTCTTCGTTAGTATTAGCGGCAGCTTGCATGTTGTTATTACACTGCACCCAGTAGAAGTTTAACTTGCCATCTTTAAGCATGCGGTTTTGTAAAACGGCATGGTAACCAGGTTTTGGTGGAATAGTGCCTTCAGGCAGGTCCCATATTTTCTCTGCAATTGCACGATGTTTAGGGTTTTTAACGACCATATCTGCAGGTAAACGGTGTGAGAAAGTACCCACTTCACGCGCAGTACCACACGCTGAAGGCTGGCCAGTTAATGAAAACGGGCTGTTACCTGGGGTTGAAATTTTACCGGTTAATAAATGAATATTATAAACCAAGTTGTTGGCCCAAACACCACGAGTATGTTGGTTAAAGCCCATAGTCCAGAAAGAGGTTACTTTAATTTTAGGATCGGCATATAACTCAGCTAATGCTTCTAATTTATGTTCAGGTACGCCAGATAACTTAGAGACAGATTCGACAGTATAGGTGCTAACAAATTTAGCATACTCATCAAAATCGATAGGTGTTGAGCTACCTGCTGTTTTGCCATTATTCTTAGCTGCTTGCTCTAACGGATGTTCAGGGCGTAAGCCATAACCAATATCCGTTTCACCTAACCTAAAGTTAGTGTGCTTGCTGACAAAATCTTTATTAACGCGACCTGTTTGAATAATGTAGTTAGCGATGTAATTTAAAATAGCTAAATCTGTTTGTGGCGTAAAGATCATGCCATTATCAGCTAAATCAAAGCTTCGATGTTCAAACGTTGATAATACCGCTACTTTTACATGAGGAGCACTTAAGCGACGATCAGTTAAACGCGTCCATAAAATCGGATGCATTTCAGCCATGTTTGAGCCCCATAATACAAAGGCATCTGCAGCTTCTAAATCATCGTAACAACCCATAGGTTCGTCGATACCAAAGGTACGCATAAAACCACCAACAGCAGACGCCATACAGTGCCTAGCGTTCGGATCAATGTTGTTAGTACGAAAGCCTGCTTTCATCAACTTAACTGCGGCATAACCTTCTTGTACTGTCCATTGACCAGAGCCAAACATACCCAATGCTTCAGGACCGTCTTTTTTCAATGCATCTTTAGCTTTCTCAGCCATTACATTAAAAGCTTGATCCCAAGACACAGGAGTAAATTCACCTTCTTTATCGTATTTACCATTGGTCATACGAAGTAGCGGGGTGGTTAATCTGTCTTTGCCGTACATTATTTTAGAAAGGAAGTAACCTTTTACACAGTTAAGGCCTTTGTTTACTGGTGATTTTATATCACCATGGGTGGCAACAACTTTACCATCCATAACGCCTACATTAACACTACAGCCAGTACCACAAAAACGACAAGGGGCTTTATCCCACTTTAGTTTAGTAATATCAGAGCTGGTAATTAAATTTGAGGCAACTGCAGGAACAGATACCCCAGCAACTGCAGCTGCAGCTGCAATAGCATTGGCTTTAATAAATTCTCGGCGATTAATAGTCATCGTGTCACCTTCCTCTTACTTATTTTGATTCGGTTTTAAAATGTGGTTATGTTTTATTTTTTTCTAATTCTTTTAATATATTTTTGGGTTCTTGTTGTATGGCATCATTGTCAGTGCTCTCATCTAGGATTTGATGATAAACCGGTGATAAATTGATAATGCCTTTATGAACTCTTATGATGTCCATTTTTGTGCCAATATCTCTGTAACTACTGCCTTCCATAGTGAAAACGATTTTACCTTCTTCACTGGTGACATGGATTTCTGCACCCTCAATGTCTGTAATGGCTTGTTTTACTTCATCCAACTGCGCCAATATAGGATAAGCTACAAAGCTGGCTACGTGATATTCAGAAGGTTGACTGTCTTTACTCTGTGTCATAATTACTCGTGATATAGTTTAATTTGCTGTTGGCTCGAAGTTGAAGGTGATTGCACTTTGTGGACACACGCTAATACAGGCGCCACACTGACTACAATCAACTTCGGTTATGCTCGGCTGTGGAATGCTTGAATTGAGGTAATTAAATTTAATGACACTCGTTTCACATTCATCACGACAGCTTTGACAGTAAATATTGTTTTTTGCCAAACATTTGTCGTTAATTTCCAAGGTGACAGGCCAAGCCTTGTCAATACTCTCTTTAGCATAGTTTTCAGTTCTTTTCTCAGTAAAGTCTTTAGGAAATAACCCTGAAAATAATGGCTGCTCACATACTTCTATGCATTTATTGCAAAAAGTACATTCACCTTGGTCAAAGTCAACTTTAGGGAAACCCTCTTCATCTTTGACAATAATATTTGTTTCACAGCTCTTGATGCAGTCTTGGCATTGAGTGCAACCAGAGGTAAAAACAGCTTCATTAATTACCCAAGGTAATCGCATTACTTGCTGTGTTTTTACACGGCCGCGAAATAATCGTCGTCTAGACGGATCGGCTAGCTTTTCCATAGTTTTTGTTTTTTTAGAAAGCAATTGTTTAAGATCCAGGTGGACCCATGAAAGCAAGTTGGCTGAACCATACGGCAAAACCAAAGCCAGAAACTATGATTACTGATAGGATGGGGGCTAAAAAGATGGCTAAAAATATAAAAGTATTTCGTTCGTATTTTTTTTGTTGTTCAGGAGATGTTGCTTGATTCATAATGCTCTCGAAAGGTTATGATTAAGGTAAGCTGATTTATGACTAATTTTAATCGCTTGTTAGGTCGAATAGTTTGATCTAAATCAAGCTTTTCAATTTAACCCTAGTACATTTGTGGTTTAAAGCAGTATAGAAGTAAATTGTAGGAAAAACATACAGGGGTTTTATGTTTTTTGTTTTAACATAGTTGATAAATTTAATTTTATTCACTTACAACTACTCTCAGGATTGTAAAAAGATGATGCAAGTACAAGGTTTTTTATCTTGGTTTAATGATTATGCTAAGCAAGCATTAGCAAATAATGAACGACGTTTGGTTGTTTTATCTGGTGGTGAGTTATGGGCATCATCATTATTGAAATCTATTGAACAAGTATCAGCTGCTCTGGTAGGTAACGTTAATCCTGAACTTTCGTCATGCTCAAGCAATGCGGCATGTCTAATATATGGCGACAGCACACTACTTACTGCTAATGTTCAAAAAAAGCGCTATCGAGATAAACTAGGAAGTGAAAGTGAGCTCATTATTTTTGTCGATAGTCAGTTTACTATTGATGCTTTTGCAGCATTATCGGGTACCTTAAAAGCTGGCGGTATTTTATTCTTAGTCTTATCACCGTTAGTTGAAAAAGCAGCACAAAGTTTGTTTTTTAAACGTTTTTATTCATTAATCACAGCAATGAGCGCTCATACAGTTATAACTGAATCGCAAACTATACTTTTCCCTCATAGTGCTGTTCCTGCTATACAAGAAAACATAAAATCCTGTTCCACTTATCCCTTAGGCTGTATCACGCAAGAGCAGTACAGTGCGGTTAACGCTGTTGGTAAAGTAATTTCAGGTCATAGAAAAAGACCTTTGGTGTTAACTGCTGATCGCGGCCGAGGTAAGTCATCAGCATTGGCTATTGCTTGTGCTCAATTAATGAAGGCACATGAGCACGATGATTTTAGCATTATTATCACCGCTCCAGATATTCAGGCTTTATCAGTCTTTTATCAGCAGTTAAAGCAAAGTTTAATAGGAGTCGAGCAGCAAGCTCACCATATTACCTTTGGCAAGGCTACGTTAGCTTTTATACCGGTAGACCAATTAATAAGAGTACCGAGCAAAGTTAACCTTGTTTTGGTTGATGAGGCTGCAGCTATTCCTGTGTATTTGCTTGAGCAGTTACTGAGTCGTTATCATCGAATGGTTTTTTCCAGCACTGTGCATGGTTATGAAGGCGCAGGTCGAGGATTTACTTTAAAATTTCAAAAAACGCTTGATAGGGTATGTCCCCAATGGACTAGTTTACATCTAAATCAGCCAATCCGTTGGCGGCAAGAAGATCCTCTCGAACAATTAGTTTTTGATGCCTGTTTATTAAATGCAGAATTACCCAGGTTAACAACGATAGTTACACCTCAATTGAACCCCTCTCAGTCAAAAGTGAATGTTGATGAGCGGGATGTTCCTGATAATCAGGTGTTCAAAGTTATTACCGCTGAACAGTTGCTTGCTGATGAGGTTTTGTTAGAGCAAGTTTTTGCTGTGTTGGTGACAGCGCATTATCAAACTAAACCGAGCGATTTACAATTACTGCTAGATAATCCGAACATACAATTAACTTGTCTGTTTTCCTCACAAAAGAGTAATGCGGAGCTACTGGCCGTTGCTTTATTAATGAGTGAAGGCGCGGGTAATGGTGTGAATGATGATGATATTCGTGCAGTAAAAAATTCTAAACGTCGTTTACGTAATCACTTTTTACCCCAGTCATTATTCAGCCACTGTGGTTTTGAAGAAGCATTTAGTTATCATTATTTACGCATTATGCGTATTGCGGTACACCCACAAATTCAGCAACTAGGTATAGGCTCTAAGTTTCTTAACCATATTGAGTTACTCGCAATAGAGCAGGGGGCTGATTTTCTTGGCGCTAGTTTTGGTATTAATGCTGAACTGCTATCTTTCTGGCTTAACGCTGGATTTTCTATTACTAGAATTGGTTTTAACAAGGACAAAGCGAGTGGAGAACATTCTGCTTTATTGGTTAAAGGGTTAAATGTAACAACAAAACTAAGGCAGAAATTTTTCAAAAGTAATTTCTATCAAAGCTTTGATTATTTACTTTTAGAAGAATACAAAACATTAACAACTGAACTTGTGTTTTTGCTATTAAGACAAAGTGCTAAAGAAGATTTAAGCACCTTATCTACCCTCGATATTTCGAATGTTCAAGCATTTGCTTGTGGTGAACGTTTATATAGTAGCTGCTGTTACAGCCTCTATTTATGGCTCAAACATGACTTAGTGCTTGATGATAAAAATTGCTCTGATGAAGTTATAAAAAATTGCTCAGTGCTTATTGCCAGATTAATACAAAAGCATGACAGTGACACTGTTTGTCAGCTATTTGGTTTAACAGGAAAGAAAATGCTAAACCAAAAGATGAAAGATTATATAAATTATCGGCTTGATAGTAATAATTTCAATTCCACTAATAAGCAGTAGACTCTAGTTAAATTAATGAGTAAGTTACTTCGCCCCATGCCAGTGCCAAAATCTTTGCATAGCAAGGTATTCGCAACGTTTATCACCACAGAAGTTAATATCATCATGACACAATAACTTGTTTAGATAAAAGCTGATGGTCTTAGCTAAACCATTACTGGGGTTGTTGTTATAAGTGGTAAGTAGCATAACGAGCCAGCTTTCCATATAAGTGAATTCACTTGAAGCAGTTAAGCACATAGATTTTCATCTCCATTACAAATATCAAGGCTAGTACTACTAGCGAGTAAGGCATGCCAAATGACAGTTTTAGCATTGGCATTTAAACACTTACAGTCACCACAATGCAGTAAGCCCGAGTTGAGTAAATGCGTAAGTAAATTACTTGAGATCTCTACCTGTACTTTGTCGACATTACTAACGGTTATAGTTGTCATATCTACTCCCCCATGTTTTTATTAAGCATAAACAAAGAATAAATTAAATGCAAATGATAATTGTTATCATTTATTGTATTTAGTAACCTTGATAAAAATAAAGTATATTTAATTTTTGCCAATGAGAATTAGCCAGTACACTTGGAATTACATTTAAGGTGAGTATATGAGCGCTGCAGTCAGTGTATTGTCACTTTGCAAACATTATAAAGATGTTAGTGCGGTTGATAATGTCAGTTTTGAAGTACAAGAAGGTCACTGTTTTGGTCTGCTCGGGCCCAATGGCGCAGGAAAAACGACTACCATTGAAATTATGGAAGGCATTATTTCAGCTTCCTCAGGGCAAGTGCTTTATCAGGGGCAGCTTGTCGATAAACAAATATCTCAACAAATAGGCATTCAATTTCAACATACCGCTTTGCAAGACTATTTAACGGTTAAAGAAACACTGAACTTATTTGCATCATTTTACCAAAACACTGTAGATCAAGCTCATTTAATAGAGCTTTGTGATTTAAGTGACTTTTTAGAACGTGATAATCGTTTGTTATCGGGGGGCCAGCGGCAGCGTTTATTACTTGCTTTAGCCTTGATTAACGATCCTCAAATAATATTCTTAGATGAGCCGACTACAGGCTTAGATCCCCAAGCTCGACGCAACTTTTGGCAGCTAATAAAAAATATCAAAGCACAAAATAAAACAATTATTTTAACAACGCATTATATGGATGAAGCAGAGCAGCTTTGTGATGATATTGTCATTATGGATAAAGGAAAGATAATTGCACAGGGGACACCCAATCAATTATTAGCACAGCACTTTGAAGATGTTTTTATATATTTACCTCAATCGCAAGTTTCAAATGAGCTTATTAGTGAACACGGTTGGATAAAATTAACCGACCGTATTGAAATAACCAGCAAAAATGTTGAGAAAACGCTGACCTTGTTAATGGGGTTAGGTGTATCTCTTGATGGATTGCACGTTAAATCAGCTAACCTTGATGATTTGTTTTTGAAATTAACAGGCCACTCATTACAGTCATCGCTGTAGTGCTCAGTATATGTTACGAAATACTTTAGGATCGAATATGAATTTTAAACGTTTTTTTGCAGTGTTTAAAGCGAGAAATATTGAGTTTTTTCGGGATAGGTCAGCTCTAGGCTGGAACTTATTGTTCCCTGTTTTATTATTAGTCGGCTTTTCATTTATCTTTTCGGGTGAAGGGCGCCCAGCCTATAAAGTAGGCTTGTATGTAGAGCAAGGGCAAATTGAACATCCGGCACAGACGTTACTTACGCAGTTGCGTTTTATTGATTTTATCGACTATCGCGATCTTGCATTAGCGAAAGAAAAGATTAGTCGCCATAGTCTTGATTTGTTAGTTGATTATAGTGCTAAACGTTATTGGATAAATGAAGAGTCACCAAAAAGTTATTTAGTGGAAAAAATCTTCCTTGGTCAACAAGTAGGTTTTACTCGTTTACAAAGTAGTGGTAAAAGTATTCGCTATGTTGACTGGGTATTACCAGGTATTTTGGGTATGAATATAATGTTCAGCAGCCTATTTGGTGTTGGTTATGTCATAGTGCGATATCGGAAAAACTCAGTATTAAAACGCTTGAAAGCAACACCATTATCTTCATTTGAGTTTATTTCGGCACAATTGTTATCACGGCTATTTATTGTGATGTTTATGTCAACGGTCGTTTATGCTGGCTGTAATGTGTTTTTCGACTTCTTTATGCTGGGAAGTTATATTGATTTATTCTTTATCGGTGCGTTAGGGGCTTTTTGTTTAATTAGCCTAGGACTACTTGTTGCGAGTCGTAGTAAAAGTGACGAGCTTATTGGTGGTCTGTTAAATTTAACTTCTTGGCCTATGATGATGCTATCAGGTGTTTGGTTCAGCTTAGAGGGGGCGCCTGATGGCTTAAAAATATTGGCAGACTTTATGCCTTTAACTCACTTAGTTGCCGGCGCAAGAGCAGTTATTACACAAGGAGCTACGTTAAGTGATATTAGCTTCCATGTTAATGTTTTATTGTTGATGAGTGGTACCTTTTTGTTGTTAGGGGCTTATTTGTTTAGTTGGAATACTGAAAGATAAAGTTCTTTCGATAAACTGGCATAATCGCTTTATCCAATAAAATAAAATTGAAATGAAAGTTTTGTGGTGTAGTATCAGTATTAGAAACAAGCAAGTAGTTAGTGCTTTTGAGAGGTTTACGCCATTACCTGAGGTTGTGGTAATACGATGGTCATACCAGTATACTTGCTTTAAATATGTCGTTGTCACATAAATTACAATGGCATTTATCCCCCTTATTTTAAGAGACCTATTATGTCCGTAGTGATTAGTGGAACTGGTTTGTACACACCAACGCAAAGCATCTCCAATGATGAGTTAGTACATTGTTTTAACCAATACGTAGAGAAATTTAACCTGATAAATAGTCAGGATATTCAAGAGGGTAAAGTAACAGCATTATCGCCTTCAGACAGTAGCTTCATTGAAAAAGCCTCTGGTATTAAAAGTCGCTATGTCATGGAAAAAGACAATATTCTGAATGTTGATGTTATGGCTCCGCGTTATGTAGAACGTGGTAATGACCAACTTTCCATGCAAGCTGAAATAGGTGTTGCGGCAGCTAAAGATGCGATGTTAGCAGCTAATAAAACGCCTGCTGACATTGATCTTATCATTGTGGCTTGTGCTTACACACAACGCTCTTACCCTGCGATGGCGATAGAGATACAAGATGCTCTTGGCTGTGGTGGTTGGGGGTTTGATATGCTGGTCGCTTGTTCTGCCGCTACCTTTGGAATTATTAATGCTGCTAATGCGGTGCGCAGCGGGACAGCAAAAACAGTCTTGGTGATTAACCCTGAAATATTATCACCACAAATTAATTATCGAGATAGAGACAGTCACTTTATTTTTGGTGATGTAGCAACGGCTTCGATTATCGAAGATGAAAGTACAGCTAATGCTGAGCATGTGTTTAAAATCATCAGTGAAAAACCAATGACTAGCTTCTCAAATAATATTCGCAGCAACATTGGTTATATGAATAAATGTACTCCTGACAATGCTGATGATGATGATAAGTTTTTTATCCAGCAAGGACGGAAAGTATTTAAAGAAGTATTGCCTATGGTTTCTAATTTAATTACCACAGAAATGGTTAAAATGGGTTTAGGGGCTGAAGATATTAAACGCTTATATCTACATCAAGCCAATATTAATATGAATAACTTCATTGCTAAAAAAGTACTAGGAAGAGAGCCTAATAGTAGCGAAGCGCCGATAATATTAGACGAGTATGCTAATACTAGTTCTGCAGGCTGTATTATTGCATTACATAAAAATAAGCAAGGATTATCCTCTGGCGATAAAAGCGTATTATGCTCTTTTGGTGCAGGGTATTCAGCATGTTGCTTATTGTTGGAATATGTCTAAAGTAAATGATGAAAAAGAGGGGGTATATACCCATTTTTAAGTGGGATGGGTATATAAGGTAGAACTATATAGGATAGTCATTATGTCGCAATCTAGCCTTTGGCAAATTAATACTGAGACGGGAGACTTTGCTGAGCTTTGCAATGCGCTTTACCAGCGAGAAATCAGTATTATTGCCAAAAGTGATTTTATCAGTGCAAGCGCTGTACAGGCTAGATTACAAAGTTTGTCTTATTATATTACCCGTACTGCCCATGCCATGGTGCAAGTCATATCACAAGCGCACTCACCATTACTGTTGGATACTCAAAATGCCAGCTGGTCAGCTAAGCAAAGTACAAAAATGCCTTTAGCGGGTCAAGAAACTGAACAAGAGATAATGAGTGCAATGCAGTGGTATCTACAAGAAGACATTTACGTAGGTCTTGTTGTGCCAGTGTTATTAGTTGACCATATTATCATTGATTGTATTGATCGAATTGATATTAATAAACAAAGATTGCATACCAATGTTGGTGGCTGGTTTTCTTTAACGGCTGATCTAGATGGTGTTATTCTCCCTACAGCAAGCGTTAATAAACGCCTACTTAAACCAAATAGAAAGATTATGGCATCGGCTTGCGCGGGCCATTGTTGGCAAAGAAATAGCAAGCAACTCCCTATTATTCCCAGTCTGCGAGAATTACTACTATCTTGCTCTATTAATTGGAAAAACTTCAAAAAACCGTTAGCTATTTAACTCTGCCCGCAGATAGGTATAATAACGGCAATAATCTCGTATTTTTCTTGTTTTTATTTTAGGTCTTCATGCGCGTATTTACAGTTATTTTGCTGATATTGTTAGTGTTACTACAATACCGACTTTGGCTTGGTAAAAATAGTGTGTCTGATTATCTTACGCTGAAAGAAAATCTTGTTCGCCAGCAAAGCGCTAATGCAGAGTTACAGCAACGAAATAAGTTACTTTTTGCTGACACGGACGATTTAAAATTAGGGCTTGAGGCGATTGAAGAGCGTGCTCGAAATGAGTTAGGCATGATTAAAGAAAATGAAATGTTCTTTCGTCTGATTCCTAAAGAAAGTCGCACACGTAACGTAACCAATTAAATAAAGAGCAGGGTAGCTTCTTGATGGAATCAGCACAAAAATTTATTGCTATTGTACCTGCTGCGGGTGTGGGAAAACGTATGCAAGCGAATTTCCCCAAGCAATATCTACGTATTAATGACGAAACTATACTCCACCATACGGTGATGAAGTTATTAAGCCATCCTTTAATCAATCAAGTTATTATTGCTTTAAGCCCAGATGATGAATACTTCGCTGAATCTCAATTAGCACATCATAAAAATATCATTCGCGTCAGTGGTGGTACTGAGCGAGTTAACTCGGTTCTCAATGGTTTAAAAGTTGTCGATGGCAATGAATATCCCTGGGTATTGGTGCACGACGCGGCGCGCCCTTGTGTTAGTCATGAAGACATTGATAAATTAATTCATCAATGTTTAATAAATAATCACGGCGGGATATTAGCGACACCCGTTCGAGATACCATGAAGCGTGGTATTGATGCTGTCAATGGCCTCACTACTATTGAACATACCGTTGAACGAGAACAGTTATGGCATGCATTAACACCACAATGTTATAAAACAGATGAACTAACTTTTGCTATAGAGCATGCCCAGAAAAATGGTTTAAAGATAACCGACGAAGCTTCAGCGATTGAAGAGGCTAATTTACCTAGCTTGTTAGTTTCTGGCAGTAGTGAGAATATTAAAATCACTCATCCGGATGATTTGGCATTAGCTGAGTTTTATATAAATAAACAAGCCAACAATTCATAAAAGGAAGCTGTAATGCGTATAGGTCATGGTTTTGATGTTCACAAATTTGGTGGTCAAGGCCCGATAGTGCTCGGCGGCGTAGATATCCCTTTTGAGCATGGTTTTATTGCTCATTCTGATGGTGATGTTGCTATTCATGCGCTTTGTGATGCCATTTTAGGTGCATTATGTTTAGCTGATATTGGTAATCACTTTCCCGATACTGACGGTCAATATGAGAATATTTCAAGCAGGATTTTACTTCGTCATGTGGTTTCATTAATGACCGAACGAGGTCTTGAGTTGGGGAATGCCGATATTACTATTATTGCTCAAGCGCCTAAAATGGCGCCGCACTTATTGGCAATGCGTACTTGTTTAAGTGAAGACTTACAAACAACGATTGACCACGTTAATGTCAAGGCTACAACGACTGAGAAGTTGGGTTATACCGGCCGTAAAGAAGGTATATCAGTACACGCCGTTGTTTTACTTATTGCCAATGAGCAACCAAGAAGTGAAGAGCATCTAGCTTATCCCGTGGGATAAACTGTGATAGAACTGAAATGTTAAGCTTAGTCAAAATAAAGTAAAACCAAATAAAAAAGAAGAATTATATAATGTTAACAGAAAATGCTTACTTACACGGTAAACCAGAATCGACGGGTATTTTACGTAGCCAGATAAGTGATTTTAAAGTTTATGAGCAATTGCCATATTTACCATGCGGGGAAGGGGAGCATTTATTTGTTCACATTCGAAAAACAGGTGCTAACACAATTTTTGTAGCACGAGAGCTTGCTAAGTATTTTGAAGTAAAGGAGCAGCTGGTTTCCTATGCGGGTTTAAAAGATCGTTTTGCGGTTACCGAGCAATGGTTTGGTATACATGTACCGGGTAAACAAGAATACAATTTAGACAACTTGAATATTGAAGGCGTCGAAGTACTGAGCTATAAGCGACATAATAAAAAATTACGTACGGGTGCACTCACAGGAAATCGCTTTGAGCTGATTTTACGTGATGTAACAGCCATTAAAGAACTAACCGAACGTTGGCAGAAAATTGTTCAGCAGGGGGTACCTAACTACTTTGGTGAACAACGTTTTGGCATCGATGGCGGTAATATAGAACGTGCTTTATCATTGTTTTCAGGTCAAAAAGTAAAAGATAAAAAAAAACGAGGCATTTATTTATCAGCAGCACGCTCACATATATTTAATGGCGTTATCAATGAACGTATTGGTCAACAGTGTTTTGATCAAGTGGCTGTTGGCGATGTATTGATGTTGGCGGGTACACAATCAGTATTTCATATTGATGAGGTGGATGAGACGATAAAGCAACGTTTTATCGATAAAGATATTGATATTACCGCACCTATGTGGGGCGCGGGTGAATTAATGACGAGTGCAGAGCCGCTAGTCTTAGAACAAAAAGTGGCTCAACAAAATGACGAGTTTTGCCAAGGGTTACCACGCTTTGGCTTAAAACAAGAACGTCGCCGTATTCGTTTAAATATTAGTGATACTGATATTGAGTTAATGCCAGAGCAAGAGGGCAGTAACGCGGTAAAAATCAGTTTCTTTTTACCCGCAGGTTGTTATGCAACCACAGTGTTACGTGAATTACTAACTTACCAAGATATGACGGCTCGGGTTGATAAAAGAAGCCAAAACGCAGACTCACTAGCAGTATAGGTGGTGACGGTTAATTAATTGCAGATGGCTGATATAAGTAAATGAAAATATTATTAAGTAATGATGATGGCGTGCATGCTTTAGGTATTAAGGTGCTTTTCGATGAACTAATTAAGCATTTTGACGTTAACGTTGTCGCGCCAGATAGAAACTGTAGTGGGGCAAGTAACTCATTAACCTTGCTTAACCCGCTCCGAGCTGAACATTTAGACAATGGTTTTACCTCAGTGAATGGCACACCAACAGATTCCGTGCATTTAGGTCTTAGTCAGCTATTTACCGATTGTGATTTAGTGGTTGCTGGTATTAATAAAGGCGCCAATTTAGGTGATGATACCTTGTACTCAGGGACAGTCGCTGCGGCTACCGAAGGTCGACACATGGGCATGCCTGCGATTGCAGTATCCTTAGCAGGTAAAAATGAATGTCATTATCAAACTGCTGCTATCGTTACCGCAAAGGTAATTCAACGTTTACGGACTCACCCATTACCCTCGGATCAAATTTTAAATATCAATGTACCTGATATACCTTTAGCTGAGCTAAAAGGAATAAAAGTAACGCGTCTGGGTCATCGGCATAAAGCTGAAAGTATGCAAAAAATGCAAGACCCATGGCAGCGTGATATTTATTGGTATGGTTTGCTGGGGCAAGAGTTAGACGGTGGAGAGGGAACTGATTTCCATGCAATTGCTAATGGTTATGCCTCAGTGACACCACTGACAGTGGATATGACGGCACACAGTAGTATCAAAAATATAGAATCTTGGCTCAACGAGCTTAGCTTATCAGTTTAAAATGGATGTATTTTTATGATTTCTAGTCGTATAGGCGGAAAATCTAAACGCAGTGGAGAGTTGCTTGCGCAAAAGCTTCACAGTGAAGGGATAACTAACTCAGCAGTTTTACAGGCTATTGCTCAATCTCCACGGCATATTTTTGTGCCTGAGATATTGGCGCACAAGGCCTATGATAATACCGCCTTGCCGATAGGTCAGGGGCAAACTATTTCACAACCTTACATTGTTGCCAAGATGTCAGAATTGCTTTTAGCAAATGGCAGACCAAAAAATATATTAGAAATAGGCACAGGCTCAGGTTACCAAACCTCTATTTTAGCGCAACTGACTGACAAGGTTTATTCTGTAGAGAGAATCAAAGGTTTGCAGTGGCAGGCAAAGCGTTGCCTACGTGCTATGGATTTACATAATGTCGCGATGAAACATGGCGATGGTTGGCAAGGTTGGCAAAGTAAAGGTCCATTTGAGGCCATTATTGTCACCGCTGCTCCTGCTAGTGTACCACCGGCATTATTAGAGCAACTTGCTGATGGCGGGTGTTTAATTATACCTGTAGGAGAACAAACTCAAATTTTGAAAATTATCACTCGTCAAGGTGATACCTATAACGAACAGCAAATCGAAGCGGTTCGGTTTGTACCTTTAATACCCGGAGATTTATTGTAGTGAAAATATTTTCTAGCCTTTATCAGTGGACTTTACGTTGGGCTGAACATCAATTTGCACCGCGGTTTTTAGCCGCACTTACTTTTGCAGAATCAATATTTTTCCCTATCCCTCCAGACGTATTACTGGCACCGATGGTATTAGCTAAACCCCAGAAAGCTTGGTACTTTGCCAGTTTAACCACTGTAGCTTCAATTTTAGGTGGTGCTGTCGGTTATTGGCTTGGCTATTTAATGTTTGAACCATGGATTCAACCACTTATTAGCGAATTTGGTTATCAAGAGCGATTTAACACGGCAATTGGTTGGTTTAATGAGTGGGGTGTATGGGTGGTTTTTATTGCGGGATTTTCCCCTATACCTTATAAATTGTTCACTGTCAGTGCTGGCTTTTTACACATGGCTTTTTTGCCTTTCTTTATTGCTTCTGCAATTGGTCGAGGAATGCGATTTTTTATGGTGGCAGGCTTGATAAAATGGGGCGGAAGTGCGATGGAGAAAAAAATACGTCAATGGGTTGATGTATTAGGCTGGGGCATTGTTATTGCCCTCGTTGTCGGTTATTTGGTTTTACGATAAAATGAATCTTTACCCGTTTAATGTGCATAAATAGCGAGTTAACTCCTGTGATAAAGCTCATAAAACATCCTGAAGGGGATGTTTTATGAGTTTTTTTCGTTCGGTAAAATACATACTTTCTTACTTAATAATTGCAGTATCAATTTTTTCTTGTGGTGGTCGGAGTACTCCTGCACCTGTATCGAATATTTACAATGCTAATACCTTTGGTGAACGTAATAAAGCAGCCATTAAAACTTCGCAATACATTGTTAAGAAAGGAGAAACGCTATATTCGATAGCTTGGCGTTCAAGTTCGGATGTTAGAAGCATTGCTCAGTTAAATAAAATATCTCCCCCCTATAAAATTTACCCCGGACAAAAATTATTTTTAATAGAGCCAAAGGTTAAAAAATCAGCGCAAGCAAGTAAGAATAAGGTTCCGCATAAAAAATCGACTAAAAGCTCTACGGAAAATAGCCAAAACAGCAATAAAAATACACTTGCATCTACTAAAAAGCAGGCGTATGGTAAAAATGTAAGCGCACGAAAATCATACCAAAACAGCACCTTAACATCGGAAAGTTTTTCACAAAAAATTAGTCGATGGCAATGGCCTATTAAAGGGAAAGTTGTTGAGTATTTTTCTAATCGTGAGCAAGGTAATAAAGGAATTGATATTACTGGACGTCGTGGTAGCAAAATAAAGGCGACAGCGAAAGGTAAAGTGGTATATGCAGGTAGTGCTCTTCGAGGGTACGGTAAGCTCATTATAATAAAACATAACGATGATTACCTTAGTGCGTATGCTCACAATGATCGCATTCTTGTTAAAGAGCAGCAACAGATTAACAGAGGCGATGTTATTTCTACTATGGGTGATACTGAGGCCAATAAAGTCATGCTTCACTTTGAAATACGTTTTCGAGGTAAGTCAGTTAATCCATTAAAATATCTACCAAAATAATAAATAGTAAAAATTAAGATAAATACTAAAAAAATCGGAGTTATCGTGAATATTTAAATATTAAAAACAAGCTTTGCAAATTTGGGAGAATAGCATGGTCAAATTACAAGAAGAAAAAAATACTGTTGAATCAAAGGAAGACGTTCCGTCGAATTTAGACGCTACGCAGATTTATTTAAGCGAAATAGGTTTTTCACCCTTATTAACCGCTGAAGAAGAAGTATATTTCTCACGCCTATCCCTTAAAGGGGATGAGCCATCACGTAAACGCATGATTGAAAGTAATCTTCGTTTAGTTGTTAAAATTGCCAGACGTTATAATAATCGTGGTTTACCTCTACTCGATTTAATTGAGGAAGGTAATTTAGGTTTAATTAGAGCGGTTGAAAAATTTGATCCAGAACGAGGCTTTCGCTTCTCAACTTATGCAACATGGTGGATACGCCAGACTATTGAACGGGCAATAATGAATCAAACCCGTACTATTCGATTACCCATTCATGTAGTTAAAGAGCTTAATATTTATTTACGCGCATCACGCGAATTAATTCAAAAACTTGACCACGAGCCTACCGCAGAAGATATAGCAGAGCACCTTGATAGACCGGTAGCTGACGTAAATAAAATGTTACGGTTGAATGAACGTATTGCCTCTGTAGATACCCCTTTTGCAGGTGACTCAGATAAAGCTTTATTAGATGTTATTGCCGATGAAAAAAGTTCTGGTCCTGAAAGTGACTTACAATCAGAGGATATGAGTAATAATATTATTTATTGGTTGAATGAGCTTAATACCAAACAAAGAGAAGTATTGGCAAGACGCTTTGGTCTAATGGGCTATGAAGCAGCAACATTAGAAGATGTTGGTAGTGAAATTGGTTTAACACGTGAGCGTGTACGTCAAATTCAAGTTGAGGCATTAAAACGTTTGCGCGATATCTTATCTCAACAGAACTTGTCAATAGAGGCTATTTTTCAAGCTTAAATGATTGAAGAATAGGCATTGCGTACGGTGAAGCGTATGTGGTTATTTGTATAAATAGATAGTTATAAAAGCAGCAAATAGATGCTGCTTTTTTTGTGCCTAATTTATGTTGTAAATGATTGTTTATCTTTTCATAATGAGGCCATTACCCCGCGTATAACAGATAAATAAATTTTCTTGCTCTAAGGCTATTACAAGTCTAACTAACAAAATTATTAGTATCACTGATGTAAAGCAACTTTACATCTTGTGCCAGAAGCAGTACTAATTTGTACTGATTAAAGAGCACCTCGTTAGTATTCCATTCATTCATTCACAATAGTCAGCAATTTCTCAGTCAAGCACTTTACCTGTTATGTTTTCCCTCCTAATGTAATTGGCATTAGCTAAATCAAATTATTTCATCCTAGAAGCCAGGTGAATACCATTGGTATTCCTAAAAATAAGTATTTCTTTTTGATTCTTTTACTCAATATTCTAAGCAGAATGAGAAATTCTATTTGCTAATGCTGCATCTGTGTATTATTGTATTGATACACTAGTTGATGAGCGTTTATTTAATGGAACAATTTATTATCTCTCCCAGTTCGGGCATTCCCATCTACAAACAACTTTACAGTCAAATTGAGCGAATGGTGCTTAATGGTTATTTTTCTGTTGACCAACGATTACCTTCAGTCAGGCAAGTTGCTAGTGATTTAGATGTTAATCCTATGACGGTATCTAAAGCCTATGGCTTATTGGAAGAGCGAGGATACCTAACACGTTTGCGTGGTAAAGGTATGGTGGTAACAGCCCGTGATGATGAAGTATTACAACAGGAAAAATTAACAATGTTAGATGAAATGATAAAGGAATTATTAGCCCAAGCAAAACAAATGGGTATAAGTGACGATAAAGTTGTTCAAATGATTAATCGTAATGTTGCTAACAAACAAGATGAAACAGTAGGCAAGGAGTAAGTTATGACGTGCATCGTTAATGTTAAGGGTTTAACTAAATCTTATAAAAATCAGTCAGTGTTAAAAGGACTTAGCTGGGAAATTGAGCCGGGGGATGTTGTTGGTTTATTGGGTAAAAATGGCGCAGGGAAATCGACGCTATTAAAAAGCCTTCTCAATATAAGTGATATAGATAGTGGCGAGATTTCGATCTTTGGTGAGCAATACAATCAACTGTCATCAAAAAACAAAGCGCGCATAGGTTATGTACCTCAAGAAAATGATGAGATTTCTTGGTTATCGGTGAATGACCTGATTAACTTTAGAAAGCAATTTTACTCTACTTGGTCAGATGAAAAAGTAACAGAATTGATTAGCCGCTGGGAAATTGATGCAACTAAGAAAATAGCTGAATTGTCACCTGGGCAGGTGCAACGAGTATTAATTATATTAGCATTAGCACCAATGCCAGAGTTACTTATATTTGATGAGCCGGCAGCGTCATTAGATCCTGCTGGCCGAAGAGATTTCCTTAAAGAAATTCTAACCTTAGTGAGTGATGAAAATATTACCGTGATCTTTTCAACACATATCACTTCAGATCTTGAGCGTATTGCCAATAAGGTAGCCATTTTAGATAAAGGGAAAATTTGTTATTTCAATGATTTAGATATTACTAAAGAAAGTGTTGTGCAATTAACAGTGCACTGTAAAAAAGAGCAAGGTATTACCATCCCATATTTACTTCGCGGTAAGTTGCATTCACAAGGCCAGTACGGAGTTGTTTCTCAGCTTGATCAGGCATGGTTAGCAGAAATGAAGGAACAAGCCGTTGAAGTAACTATTAACCCTATGGGACTTGAGGATATCTTTTTGGAGTTAACCGCATAATGGCTAATATATTATTACGCGGTTGGTGGGCTAAAATATTCATAATCTTATTGTGGTTAGTCGCTATCGCAATGCGCTTTACTGAGCATGATGATGCTCGTGAGGACTTGTTATTCTCAATCATCGCCTTTAGCAATTTTTTATTGTATTTAATAGTGTCAATGCACTTACCTTTATTAACACACAGTAAAATGGCGGTGTTATTGCCTAACTTTTCTCAGCAACTAAAACAAGTCTTGTTGGTTGTATTTGGCGTTAGTTTATTGCCAACTTTGTTAGTGTTACCAGATGTAGTCACTTGGTTGGCATTTATTTCAATATCAATCATAGCAATACTCATTTTTGTTGCCATGATTTATCAGCCGATATATCAGATCTTCTTTTGGTTAGTAATTTTGATGCCTTTACCAATGGCATTGTTTGATATTTCGTTAAATAAAGAAAAATTATTCACCACGTTAGCTTGGCTATTGCCGCTAATAAGCTGGCTTGCTTATGTACTATTGAATAAGCTCGTTAATTACCGAGGCAATCATAAACATATTAGTAAAATAATAGCGACAATGAATGTCAGTATGGGCAATACTCTTTCAATACAAGATAGTATTCCGTTTGCAAATAGAACTAAGTTGGCACAATGGTGGGGAAATAGTCACTTTAATTATTATCGTAAGCTCATCAACGATGCTACAAATTCATCACAAAAATTATCAAACAGGAAGCTCATTGAAATCAGTTGTCAAAGCGCTAATTCATTTGGTGTAAATGCTTATGTTATTTGGTCTGTTGGCATAACTTTACTTTGCATGTTGGCTTTGGTTATCGATGAAAGTTATCATCACTTATTTACCCCTATGGTGACACTTATCCCTGCACTGATTATTGGTACTGGCAGTATAACTTTATTTCAAATAATCCAATGTAAGAAGAGTTATCTAGCGAGGCTTGCGATATTGCCGCGTTTTAAACAGCACAATAGCTTTGCCCGCGCTTTTCTCGGTTATGTTTTTTATAACCAAGCTATTTTATATTGTTTTATTGCTATGTTATTAGCCGTTACCGCAAAAATTTTTGGCCATATAAATGTGACTGTTTATTTGAATTCGGTACTGATTTTATTAGTTTATTGTTTGGTGACTATTTCAATGATGTTACTTACTTGGAGAGCAGCTCAAAATTACGGTAACCCTGTTGTTTGGCTAATGATCATAGGCTTTATTGGTACTATTGTATTTACTACACATATGGCAACAAGTGGTATGGTCTTGCTAGTTTATAACGGGATATTTCAATGGATATTGATAGCAAGCTTATTGTTACTCAGTTTTAGTGTCTTTCGACAACTTACGGATAAATAATAAGTAGCAGCCAATAGGGTAACTTAATGTTGGCTGCTACTATTGGCAGGGAGAAGTGACTATTTTAAAATTATATCTGAACGAAAACTATACAGAATAAAAAGTACTTCTTCCTGTTCTCTTTGACCTATTTCATGTTTAGTTAATGCTTCAAGAACATCGTCTAAAACAGCCATAAACTCAATGGCTGAAACATTCATACCTTTATGAGTTAATAACATATCTTTCCCTTGATAATCAACGGGTCCGCCAGTACCTGCAATGAAGAATTTTGCGGCACTAGATTTGAGCTCCTCAGCGGTTAATTTCATATTATTAAATCTAGATGAGATAGCTGGATTGGCAAAATGATTTTCAACAATATCGTGAGCAATATTATTAATTCCTTCACTTGCACCTAAACGTTCGTAGAGAGACATAGTTAACTCCTTTTTAATTGTTACAACTAAAAAGTATGTTCATAAAACAAGCAAAAGTAAGTGCGGCTATAACCTAACTAAAGTGAATCGCAGCTTGAATAGTATTGAGCAGATTGAATTATCAACAAAAGCTACGCGAAAACTACGCAAAAAGAGTATTAATAGACTAAATTGTAATGAAAAATTTCGAATGTCCGTAGAATGAAAAGGTCATTTTATGGTATTATTCGCGCCAGAAAATTTTAACTTAGAGCCAGTGTGTCTTTTTCTTTTGTGGTAACACTAAGATTAATTCATTACTGAAATACACTGAAGTTGGTAAGTTAATTTTTATCTAATTGATATTTAGACTTTTACTTCATGTTTACATGGCTTAAAGCCGTTGATATTCATTAGATAAACTAACGAACTGATTTTTATACTCCCATCAAAAGTAGTGCAAGTGTTTATGATTACAATAAAAAAAGGCTTGGATGTTCCTGTACAAGGAGCTCCCCAGCAGGTAATCCATGATGGTCCGTCCATCAAAACCGTTGCAACACTCGGTGAAGAGTTTGTGGGTATGCGTCCAACCATGTTTGTTAAAGTGGCTGATCGCGTTAAAAAAGGTCAAGTGATTTTTGAAGATAAAAAAAATCCTGGCGTTAAATTCACAGCTCAAGCTGCCGGTGTTGTTAAAGAAATTAACCGTGGTGAAAAACGTGTTTTACAATCTGTTGTTATCGAAGTCGATGGCTATGATCAAGAAACATTTACCAGTTACTCTGCCAATGAATTAGCTACTATCGCACGTGAAGACGTGGTGAAAAACTTAGTTGATTCTGGTCTTTGGACTGCGTTAAGAACTCGCCCATTCAGCAAAGTACCTGCTGTTGATAGTGCACCTGCTGCGATTTTTGTTAGTGCTATGGATACTAATCCATTAGCTGCAAATCCAGAAGTTATTATCAATGAGCAAAGTGAAGCGTTTAAAAATGGTTTAACCATTTTATCTCGTTTAACTGAAGGTGAAGTTTTTGTTAGCAAAGCGCCAGGGGCTAATATTCCTGTTGATACTAACGCGACCGTAACTGAATTTTCAGGTAAACATCCAGCAGGTTTAGTGGGTACACACATCCACTTCTTAAAGCCTGTTAGTGCTAGCAAGTTTGTTTGGCATGTTGGTTATCAAGATGTTATCGCTTTTGCTAAATTATTTACTACAGGTGAAATTGATAATACTCGTATTATCTCACTTGCAGGTCCAGCTGCTAAGAACCCTCGTCTAATCCGTACTTTAGTTGGTGCTAGTACCGCAGAATTGACTGCTGGTGAAGTAACTGAAGGCGAATTACGTACTGTTTCAGGTTCATTGTTAATGGGCGCAACAGCGACTGCTGTTCATGGTTACTTAGGTCGTTACCATACTCAACTTTCATTGATCCTTGAAGGTCGTGAAAAAGAGTTTATTGGTTACATGTACCCAGGTGCTAATAAATTCTCGGTAACACGCGCCTATTTGTCGCATTTGTTCCCAAGTAAATTATTTAACATGACAACAACAACTAACGGTAGTTCACGTGCCATGGTGCCAATTGGCAACTTTGAGCGTGTTATGCCATTAGATATTTTGCCTACCTTGTTTTTACGCGATATTTGTTCGGGTGATACCGATGGTGCGCAACAATTAGGTGCCTTAGAGCTAGATGAAGAAGATTTAGCACTGTGTACATTTGTTTGCCCTGGCAAAACAGATTACGGTGTAATTCTTCGTGATTGTCTAACTACTATCGAGAAGGAAGGTTAGTCATGGGCTTGAAAAAGTTTATTGAAGATATAGAACCGCATTTTGAAAAAGGCGGTAAACATGAAAAGTGGTTTGCACTTTATGAAGCTGTTGCTACGGGGTTATTTACTCCTGGTTATGTAAATAAAGGTAAAACACACGTTCGTGACAGCATTGATTTAAAACGAATCATGATCACAGTATGGCTTGCGGTTTTCCCAGCCATGTTCTTTGGTATGTATAACATTGGTTTCCAAGCGGTTGATGCGTTGGTTGCAGGTTATGCTTTACCACAATCTTGGCAGGTTGATTTATTCACCTTATTAGGTGGTTCATTAACGGCTAGCTCTGGCACATTCGATATGATGTTCTATGGCGCCATGTTCTTCCTACCTATTTATGCTGTTACCTTTATTGTTGGTGGCTTTTGGGAAGTATTATTTGCGGCAGTACGTGGACATGAAGTTAATGAAGGTTTCTTCGTTTCTTCAATTCTATTTGCCTTAATCTTGCCTGCAAGTATTCCATTATGGCAAGTAGCCATTGGTATTACTTTTGGTATCGTCATTGCTAAAGAAATCTTTGGTGGTACAGGTAAGAACTTCTTAAACCCAGCATTAGCGGGTCGTGCGTTCTTATTCTTTGCCTACCCAGCGCAAATTTCTGGTGATGCTGTATGGGTTGCTGCAGATGGCTTTTCTGGCGCTACTATGCTTAGTTCAGCTGGCCAAGGTTTAGTTGACTATTCAGTAAATGCTGATTGGTGGAACGCTTTTTGGGGGTTCATCCCTGGTTCAGTAGGTGAAGTCTCTACTTTTGCTATCTTACTTGGTGGTGCATATATCCTTTATAAAGGTATTGCTTCATGGCGTATCGTTTTAGGTGTATTTGGCGGTATGGTTGCAACATCATTATTATTTAATGCAATCGGTAGTGATACTAACGCTTTATTTGCTATGCCTTGGCATTGGCATTTAGTTATTGGTGGTTTTGCTTTTGGCATGATGTTTATGGCAACAGACCCTGTTTCTGCGTCATTTACTAATACAGGTAAATACTGGTTTGGCGCTTTAGTTGGCGTTATGGTGGTATTAGTACGTGTAGTAAACCCTGCTTTCCCTGAAGGCATGATGTTAGCTATTTTGTTTGCTAACTTGTTTGCGCCATTGTTTGACTACTTTGTTGTGAAAGGCAATATAAAACGGAGGCTTGCACGCAATGTCTAGTAATAAAGAAACATTCGGTAAAACGGTTGGTTTTGTACTAGCTGTTTGTGTTGTTTGTGCATTGTTAGTGTCTTTTTCTGCAGTGCAGTTAAAGCCATTACAAAAAGCAAACAAATTACTTGATCAACAAACTAAAATTCTTGAAGCTTCAGGGCTTTTAGAAAAAGCCGGCAAAGATGTTGTAAAAACTTATAACGAATTTGTTGTTGCTAAAATGATCAATCTTGATTCTGGTGAGTTCGTTGAAGGTGATGTAATCAACTTTGATGAACGTCGTAATGCGCGTGATACAGACTTGTCAATTAAGCCTGAAGACGATGTTGCAGGTATCAATCGTCGCTCAAATACAGCTGTAGTTTATTTAATTAGAAACGAAGCCGGTACAATTGACACTGTTGTCTTACCAATTGTTGGTTCTGGTTTATGGAACTTAATGTTTGGGTATGTTGGTTTAGAATCTGACTTAAATACAGTGAAAAGTGTTATTTATTCTGACCATAGCGAAACTCCTGGATTAGGTGCTGAAGTACTTAACCCAGCATGGAAAGCTTTATGGCCAGGTAAGAAAATATATAACGACGCTGGTGAAGTAAAAGCTAGACTTGTTAAAGGTGGCGCTAAAGCTAACGACATTCACGGTGTGGATGGTTTGTCTGGTGCAACATTAACGAGTAACGGCGTTACTAACACATTACAGTTTTGGTTTGGTAAGGAAGGTTATGGACCTTTCATCACTAAGTTACGTGCAGAAGGGGTTAAATAATGTCTTCAGATGCTAAAAAAGTATTAACGGGTCCTATTGTTGACAATAACCCGATTGCATTACAGGTACTGGGTATTTGTTCTGCATTGGCTGTAACAAGCTCAATGGCTAATGCGTTAGTAATGACCTTAGCGGTTGTATTTGTAACTGCATTTTCTAACTTGTTTATATCAATTATTCGTAATCATATCCCATCTAGTGTACGTATCATCGTGCAGATGGCTATTATCGCGTCACTAGTAATTGTTGTTGACCAAGTATTAAAAGCGTTCTCATACCAGCTATCTAAAGAGCTTTCAGTCTTTGTTGGTTTAATTATTACTAACTGTATTGTAATGGGTCGCGCTGAAGCTTTTGCTATGAAAGAAAAGCCTGGTGTTAGCTTTTTAGACGGTATCGGTAACGGCTTAGGTTACGGTGCTATTTTAATGTTAGTTGCTTTTTTCCGTGAGTTACTTGGTTTTGGTAAGTTGTTCGGCATTGAGATTTTACCATTAGTGCAAAACGGTGGTTGGTATCAAGCGAATGGTTTATTAGTGTTACCATTTAGTTCATTCTTCATTATTGGGTTAATCATTTGGGCTATTCGCCAATGGAAACCAGAACAAGTAGAGAAGGATTAATAGCATGGAACATTATATTGCATTATTAGTTAAAGCTATTTTCATTGAAAACATCGCTTTAATGTTTTTCTTAGGTATGTGTACTTTCCTAGCGGTATCGAAAAAAGTTGATACGGCTATTGGTTTAGGTGTTGCTGTTGTTGTGGTACTTGGTTTGGCTGTTCCTATGAACCAAATTATTTACCAAGCAGTCTTAGCACCGGGCGCACTTGATGCTGTCTTAGGCATTACCGATCCAAATGAATCGATTGACTTAAGCTTCTTATCTTTTATTACCTTTATCGGTGTAATCGCAGCTCTAGTTCAAATCTTGGAAATGGTTCTAGACAAATACTTCCCTGCGCTTTATCAAGCGCTTGGGATTTTCTTACCGCTAATTACAGTAAACTGTGCAATTTTTGGTGCCGTGTCTTTCATGGTAGCGAAAAACCTAACTTTAGGTGAAAGCGTTGTTTACGGAGTTGGCTCTGGTATCGGTTGGGCACTTGCTATTGTGTTATTAGCAGGTTTGCGCGAAAAGATGAAATATTCTGACGTACCAGATGGTTTGAAAGGTTTAGGTATCACATTTATTACTGCAGGTTTGATGGCTTTTGGCTTCTTATCTTTCGGTGGTATTTCCCTATAAGTTTGGCCGGTGTAATGCAAATCATATTGCATTACACCCTTAGAGAAGTTTAAGGAAAAGTCGATGGAAATAATTCTCGGCGTATCGATGTTTACCACAATAGTTATTCTTTTAGTATTAGTGATTTTATTTGCTAAATCTAAATTAGTTTCAAGTGGTGACGTTACGATTAGCATAAATGGCGACCCTGAAAAATCAGTAGTAACTGCTGCGGGTGGCAAATTATTAGGTGCATTAGCTGATCAAGGAATTTTTATTCCTTCAGCATGTGGCGGCGGTGGTACTTGTGGCCAATGTCGTGTAGATGTACATTCAGGTGGTGGCGATATTCTTCCTACGGAAGAGGGTCACATCAATAAACGTCAAGCGAAGGCTGGTTGTCGTTTAGCATGTCAAGTTGCGGTTAAACAAGACATGGTAATTGAAGTTGAAGATGAAATCTTCGGCGTGCAAAAATGGGAATGTGAAGTTATCTCTAATGATAACCAAGCAACTTTCATCAAGGAATTAGTGTTAAGAATTCCTGATGGTGAATCAGTACCGTTTAAAGCGGGTGGTTACATTCAAATTGAAGCACCTGCGCATCATGTTAAATACAGTGATTTTGACATTGATGAACAGTACCGTGGCGATTGGAAACACTTTGGCTTCTTCGATGTTGAATCAAAAGTTGACGAAGAAACCTTACGTGCATACTCAATGGCAAGTTACCCGGAAGAAGAAGGCATTATTATGCTGAACGTGCGTATTGCTACGCCTCCTCCAGGACGCTTACATTTACCTGCGGGTAAAATGTCTTCGTACATTTTCAGCCTTAAAGCCGGTGATAAAGTGACAATTTCAGGTCCATTTGGCGAGTTCTTCGCTAAAGAAACTGATAATGAAATGGTCTTTATTGGTGGTGGTGCTGGTATGGCACCAATGCGCTCTCATATCTTTGACCAACTTAAACGTCTTAAATCTAAGCGTAAGATGAGTTTTTGGTACGGAGCACGTTCTAAGCGTGAAATGTTCTATGAAGATGATTATAACGGCTTAGCGGCTGAAAATGACAACTTTGTATGGCATGTTGCTTTGTCTGATCCACAACCAGAAGATAACTGGGATGGCATGACAGGTTTTATTCATAATGTACTTTTTGAAAATTACTTGAAAGATCATGAAGCACCAGAAGATTGTGAGTACTACATGTGTGGTCCACCAATGATGAATGCTGCTGTTATCGGTATGCTTAAAGATTTAGGCGTAGAAGACGAGAACATTATGTTGGATGACTTTGGTGGCTAATTGTTTATTTTAACTTGTCTATTACCTTGATTTCGTCGTCGGCTGTGCTCATTGACTAGCGTCAACTCCGCGCAGCCTTCTTGAACTAAAGGCAATATCCAGCGTTAAAAGTTAAACAATAATTTATCGAAAGAGCATTTAAATAAAGACGACTTCGGTCGTCTTTATTATTTATATCAATATATTTTTCAATATTTAAAAGCTAGCTGAATATATCGATATAAATAATAATTTGGAATCCTTATGAATAAACTTAAATTCGTGTTGTTAATCACCTTAGTGATTATGTTATCAGCTTGTTTTCCCAGCAATCCTTCTAATAAAACTGAAGTCCTGTTACAAGGGCGTACTATGGGGACTACCTATAATATTAAGGTGGTTGCTACCAAAGAGCAGTTAATTGAGTTGAAACTACAGCAACAAATTGATGCTGCGTTAAAGCAAGTTAATCAAGAGATGTCGACGTATATCAAAACCTCTGAGATATCACTTTTTAACAATTCAACATCAACGGAGCCAGTTGAAGTTTCTTCAGGTTTTGCTCGTGTACTTAAAGAGTCAATCCGCCTTGGTCAATTAAGTGAAGGCAAGCTTGATGTGACTGTCGGTCCTCTTGTGAACCTTTGGGGTTTTGGCCCTGAGCAGCGCCCTGACAAAGTACCTAGTGATAAAGTATTAACAGCGACTAAAAAACGGGTAGGTCTACAAAATTTAGTGCTAGAAGGTAATCTACTTTCTAAAACAATACCTGATTTGTATGTTGATCTATCTACTACTGCTAAAGGCTATGGCGTAGATGTTGTTGCTGAGTTAATTGAAAGTAATGGCTTCACTAACTATTTAGTAGAAATTGGCGGAGAAATGCGCTTAAAGGGCTTTAAGAATACTGGTGAGCTGTGGGCGATTGCAATTGAGAAACCACTCACTAATGAGCGCAGTGTACAGCAAGTTATTATTCCAAAAGATAACGCAGTAGCCACTTCAGGTGACTACCGTATCTATTTTGAAGCTGATGGTCAGCGTTTCTCTCATATTATTGACCCCGCTACAGGCAAACCTATTAAGCATAATTTAGTCTCTGTAACAGTTATTCACCCATCGTCTATGACGGCTGATGGTTTATCAACTACATTGATGGTTATGGGCATGGAGCAGGGTATGGCTTTTGCTGTTAAAAATGATCTTGCTGCATTATTTATTGCTAAAACTGAAAATGGCTTTGATGAGCAATTTACGGTAAAATTCAAACAATACTTAAAGTAAACTTACTATAAAAAATAAAATAACCTTTAGTATGCATGCTCTAATGAGGGGTGTACTAAATCGATTTAACTAATGACTCTTGTCCTGAGCATTATTTGTATTTAATTGAGCTAATAGAATTAGCTGAGAGCAAAATATTATGATGATTTTTTTTATTACCTTTGGTTTTTTCCTTATGGTAGGTGCTGCGATGGCAGTGGGTTACATTTTTCAAAACAGAACATTAGCAGGTAGTTGTGGTGGTTTAGCAAGCGTGGGTATTGATAAAGAATGTAACTGTGATAACCCTTGTGAAAAGCGTCAAGAGCGTGAGAAAAAAGCTGCACTTGAAGATAATTTAAGAAATAAAATTGATGTGACAAACTTATAATTCTGATTTCAGCAGTTACTTTTATAAAATAAGAGTGAAGTGAAAATCAGTTTTAACAAAAAAGGATAATGAATTACTTCATTATCCTTTTTTTTCGTAAGTTTTGTAAAGCGGTCTTTGGGGAAATTTAACGAATGAAACTTACTATTTTTGCGATGATACCTTGGGCATCTAAACCAAGTTCGTGGTGTACTTCTTCTTGAGTACCGTGTTTAACAAAGTGATCAGCAACCCCTATATTGAGAATACACACTGGTTTACCTTGTGCTAGTAAGTACTCATTCACACCTGAACCAGCGCCACCAGCAATAGCATTATCTTCTATTGTCACTAGCACATCGTGGCTTGCATTAAGTTTATCAATAAGGGATTCATCAAGAGGTTTGATAAACCTCATATCGACAAGTGTTGCATTAAGCTCTACAGCTGCTTTTTTCGCTTCGCCAAGCATAGAGCCAAAGCTTAATATGGCAATTTTTTTCCCTTTATGTTCTAAGGTATTAGCTTCAAGTACGGTGACAGCTTTACCTAGCTCAATTGTTTCATCAACACTTGGTAATGTTTCACCGGTTCCGCTTCCTCGAGGGTAACGAACAACACTCGGACCATCTAACTTATGGCCTGTATTAAGCATGAGCTGACATTCACGCTCATTAGATGGTGCCATAATAACCGTATTTGGAATACAGCGTAAAAAACTTAAATCAAACACGCCCTGATGAGTTGCACCGTCAGCGCCGACAATACCTGCGCGGTCAACAGCGAACATAACAGGTAGGTTTTGAATAGCTACATCGTGAATGAATTGATCATAACCACGTTGTAAGAAACTCGAATAAATTGCCACTACAGGTTTCAAACCACCGATAGCTAAGCCTGCAGCATAAGTTACCGCATGTTGTTCTGCGATAGCTACGTCATAATATTGATCTGGAAAACGTTGGCTAAACTCAACCATGCCAGAGCCTTCAGCCATGGCAGGGGTAACTGCAACTAGCTTATTATCAACTTCAGCGGTTTTACATAACCAGTCGCCAAAAATCTTTGAATAACTCGGTAAGCTAGGTTTTGCTTTAGGTAAATTAGTGTCTTGAGGGTTGAACTTAGGTACCGCATGGTACTTAATAGGATCCTGCTCAGCTGCTTGATAACCCTTACCCTTTTTAGTGGCAATATGCAGTAACTGTGGACCTTTGAGGTTGCGCATGTTTTTAATGGTATCCACTAAACCATTAACATCATGACCATCAATTGGGCCTATGTAATTAAAGCCAAGTTCTTCAAAAAAGGTACTTGGTACAACCATGCCTTTTAGATGTTCTTCTGCGCGACTTGCCAATTCTTTAATAGGGGGAATATTACCTAGAATTTTTTTACCGCCTTCACGTAGACCGGTATAAAAACTGCCAGAAAGCATTTTTGCCAAATGGTTATTTAACGCGCCAACATTTTGTGAGATAGACATTTCATTATCATTTAAGATAACAAGCATATCTTTATTGATATCACCTGCATGATTTAATGCCTCGAACGCCATACCAGCGGTCATTGCACCATCGCCAATTACTGCAACAGTTTTACGATTTTTAGCTTCTTTTTCAGCGGCGACAGATAAACCTAAAGCGGCAGATATTGACGTACTTGAGTGACCAACGCTTAATACGTCATACTCACTTTCTTCACGCCAAGGGAAAGGGTGTAAGCCCTCTTTTTGTCTAATGGTGTGTAGCTGGTCACGTCGTCCAGTCAAAATCTTATGCGGGTAGGCTTGGTGCCCTACATCCCATATTAGATGATCAAAAGGAGTGTTGTATACATAATGTAAAGCAACGGTAAGCTCAATTGTGCCTAAACCCGATGCAAAGTGTCCACTACTTTTACTCACTGAATTTAATAAAAAACTACGTAGCTCATTACTAATACGTGTCAGCTGATCTTGCGGCATACTGCGTAAGTCTTCTGGTATATTAATCTGAGAGAGTAGTGGGTAGTCAGTAAGGTTTATAGTCATAGTTTGTCTATTGGTAATTATTATTTTGTTTAAAGTTAGTGCTCAGCCTGACGCTTAGTGACTGCGCTTAACAATAAAGGTAGCAAAATTTGCTAAAGATTGGGTATTGTAAGGTAATCTAGCCAAAGCTTGAAGCGCTTGTTGTAATAAGTTTTCTGCTTTGTCTTGGGCACCCTGTAAACCGAGCAATGAAGGATAGGTACTTTTGTTCGCGGCAAGATCAGAGCCAACCGGTTTACCTAGCTCTTCTTCCGTTGATGTTAAATCAATAATATCATCTTGTACTTGGTAAGCTAGACCAATAAGCTGCGCGTAATCACTGAGTATCTGTTTGTGCTCAACGGTGACTTGTTCACAACATTCTGCTGGCATCAAAACAGCTGCTGCTAATAAGGCTCCCGTTTTAAGGGAATGTAAAATTTCCAATTCACTTAGTGGAATCACTTTATTTGTTGCGGCTAAGTCAAGAGCTTGTCCTCCGCACATACCTTGGTAACCAGAAGCGCGAACTAATTGCTGAATAAGCTTTACTTGTATAGGTGTCTTAGATGCACTTAGCTTTATTGAAAACGTATGGTTAGCTAAAATATCAAAAGCTAAGGTCTGTAGTGCATCACCAGCTAATATTGCTGTTGCTTCATCAAAAGCTCGATGACAAGTGGGCTTGCCACGCCTAAGGTCATCATCATCCATTGCTGGTAAATCATCATGCAATAACGAATAAGCATGGATGCATTCTAAAGCACCAGAGATAGCATCAATATCATTTAAATTTGCTGATATTGCTTCACCTGTTATATAGGCTAAATAAGGGCGCATACGTTTTCCGCCAATAAGTAGCCCATAACGCATAGCTTCTAGCAGCTTAGGGTCATTAGTTGTAAGGTTTTCAAGCTTGGCAGCTAAAAAGTCATTAATACGCTGTTGATAATGCTCATAAGAAGTCAAAGTTGTCATTAACTTTCGCCTGTACTGCTATCAAAATCAGTTAACTGTGTAGTGCCATTTTTATCGAGCAGAATTTGGACTTTTTGTTCAGCAGCTTGTAATTTTACCTGACTTATTTGGCTAAGGTTTAAGCCACGCTCAAAAAGTGACATTGATTCTTCTAAGCTCAACTCACCTTGCTCTAAACTTTGCACTATGGTGTCAAGTTCATTTAATGATTCTTCAAAAGATAGGTTCTCTAATTTCTTTTTAGCCATGATTTTTACTCTAAAACACATTACATAAATAAATTGCGGCAAACTTACCTTAGGTTGCAACCTGGGTCAATTGACCTACTTCAACTTTTGTTCAATAAATATTTTATCATTAAGGTTAAGTTATTGACACTATGGACGATAATAAACTTATGTAGGTATTTTATTATTAGTGAATTATTCGTTAGTTAATAGCGAATAGTTTTCACATAATGTACTATTCTTTTATTGAAGTACGGTCTTATACCCGTTCCATTTGAAGATGCATCTTCAAGTGGAGCGGGTAAATATCATTGCGCATAAAGAATTGAGCACTTTCTTATATGGATTAGTGCTAAGACGTGATTAGTTTGTTTTTAGGAGAGTTCAGTGGATTTAGCTACGTTAATTGGTATTGTGGGTGCCATCGGTCTATTGGCGATGGCGATGGTATTATCGGGTGACATTATGATGTTCGCCGATACCCAATCTGTCATTATTGTTTTTGGTGGTTCACTTTTTATCGTGTTATCTAACTACAATTTAGGACAGTTTTTTGGTATTGGTAAAATAATTGGCAAAGCCTTTATGTTCAAGCTGGAAAAGCCTGAAGAGTTAATTGAAAAAGCCGTTGATATGGCTGATGCTGCACGTAAAGGTGGATTTTTAGCCCTTGAAGAAGCCGAAATTACCAATGCTTTTATGCAAAAAGGTGTTGATATGCTGGTTGATGGTCATGATGCCGATGTTGTTCGAGCAACCTTGCAAAAAGATATAGACCTAACCACAGAACGCCATGATACCGGCGCAAAAATGATGATGGCCTTGGCTGATGTAGCCCCTGCTATGGGGATGATTGGTACCTTAATTGGTTTAGTGGCAATGCTATCAAACATGGATGACCCAAAATCCATCGGTCCCGCAATGGCGGTTGCTTTACTTACCACTCTTTATGGCGCTTTTCTGGCCAACGTTATTGCTATCCCTATCGCGTCAAAATTAGCGCTACGCATGGCAGAAGAAAAAATGAACCAAGAATTAGTGCTTGATGCTGTATTGGGCATTCAAGATGGTCAAAATCCGCGTGTTATCGAAGGTTTGTTGAAAAACTACTTAGCCGAAGGTAAACGAAAAGTTGATACAACGGAAGAGTAATAACGTGATGATGTTGACTGAAGTTAAAGCAGTAATGTTAGGAGTTGTGCATGGCTGAAAAATGTAAGTGTCCACCTCCAGGACTGCCCGCGTGGATGGGCACCTTTGCCGATTTGATGTCGTTATTGATGTGTTTCTTTGTACTACTTTTATCTTTTTCTGAAATGGATGTCTTAAAGTTCAAGCAAATAGCGGGCTCGATGAAGTTTGCTTTCGGTGTGCAAAATAAGATTGAAGTCAAAGATATTCCAAAGGGAACGAGTATTATTGCTCAAGAGTTCCGTCCAGGAAAACCTGAGCCAACGCCTATTGAAGTTATTCAGCAGCAAACCATGGAAATGACGCAGCAAATGTTAGAATTTCAAGCCGGAGATGAAACCTCTGCTGGTGGTAGGCAAGAGCAACGAGGCACTGAACGTGGCGGTCAATCTCAAAACACAGAAGACGCATTATCACAACAAGCGTTAGATCAAGCTAAGCAAGATATGGAAGAAGCTGCTCAAGAGCAAGTGAATGAGTTAGTGAAGAAAATTGCCGAGCAACTTGAACAACAAATTCAAGATGGTGCTATAGAGTTAGAATCTTTAGGGCAACAAGTCATTATTCGTATACGAGAAAATGGCTCATTCCCATCAGGTTCTGCCTTTTTGCAACCTAAATTTTGGCCTATCATTCACGAGATCGGCGAGTTATTAAATACCGTACCAGGTGAAATCATGGTATCAGGTAATACTGATAATCGTGGTGTCGATTCTGAATTGTTTAGTTCTAACTGGGATCTATCGAGTAAGCGTGCAGTAGCAATAGCGCATCAATTGATTAAGGTACCTAATTTTGACCCTGCACGTTTGGTGGTCGCTGGGCATGCTGATACCCGTCCTTTAGTACCTAATACCAATGCACTTAATCGTCGCCGAAATCGTCGTGTTGAAATTGCTATTAACCAAGGTAAGGCAAAAGAAACTGAGCGGATAGGCATTACAAAAGATTAGAAAGCAGTACTTTAGCGGTAATTTCGAGACTTAACGTTAAAAGCTTAAAAAAGGCAGACGAATAGTGTACAATGCGCGCCATTATTTCTTTGTCTTTTTTAGGTTATAACCGATGAAATTTATCGTTAAACTTCAATCCGAGATCACCATTAAATCTCGCCCCGTTCGTAAACGTTTTACTAAAATATTAGAGTCGAGCGTTAAAAATGTTTTACGACGTATTGACGAGCAAGTCACTACACGTATGAACTGGGATAATATTGAAGTAAATACTAAAGACAATTCCCCCGAAAATCGTGAACGTTTAGTAGAAGCATTAAAGTGCATTCCTGGTATACCGATGTTTTTAGAAGTACAGCAAACTGATTTTGTTGATGTTCATGATATTTTTGAAAAAACGTTAGCAGTTCATGCCAAATCGATTGAAAATAAGAGCTTTTGTGTCCGTGCTAAACGTACTGGTGACCACGACTTTAACTCATTAAAAGTTGAGCAATATGTTGGTGGCGGTTTAAACCAAAATGTTGAAAGTGCGAAAGTTAAATTAAAAAATCCTGATATTACTATTCATTTAGAAATTAAAAACAAAGATTTATTTATTGTAACCCAGCGTCATATTGGTCTTGGTGGTTTCCCTATCGCGACTCAAGAAGATGTATTGTCATTGATGTCAGGTGGTTTTGATTCAGGTGTTTCTAGTTACCAGATGATCAAAAAAGGTGCTCGTACACATTATTGTTTCTTTAATCTTGGTGGCTCAGCGCACGAAGTGGGCGTTAAGCAAATTAGTTATTATTTGTGGAACAAGTTTGGTGCATCACATAAAGTAAAATTCTTTGCCGTAGATTTTGAACCTGTTGTAGGTGAGATCTTAGAGAACGTTGAAAACAGCCAGATGGGTGTTGTGTTAAAGCGCATGATGATACGTGCGGCAACTAAAATAGCTGAAAAAGGTAAAATTCAAGCGCTTGTTACCGGTGAGAGTTTAGGTCAAGTTTCAAGCCAAACCTTAACTAACTTAAACGTGATTAATCGCGTAACCGATACCTTGATTCTTCGTCCTTTAGCTGCTTATGATAAACAAGATATTATTGATATAGCACGTAAAATTGGCACAGAAGAGTTCTCCAAGACTATTCCTGAATACTGTGGTGTTATTTCGAAAAAACCAACAGTTAAAGCGGTTTTATCTAAAGTTGAAGAAGAGGAAGGTAATTTCAATTTCGATATTTTAGATAAAGTTATCAGCGAGACACGTGTTTATGATATTCGTGATATAGGTAAAGAATCGGAAGAAGAAATTCGAGCGGTAGATCTTGTCGAAGACATTCCTGCCAATGCTGTGATTCTTGATATCCGTAGCCCAGAAGAAGAAGAAGATAAACCATTAGACTTAGATAATGTAGAAGTGAAACATATTCCATTTTATAAACTTGCCACGCAGTTTGGCGACTTAGATATGTCTAAAGATTACTTACTTTATTGTGACCATGGTGTGATGAGTAAACTACAGGCACTGTACTTACTTGATAATGGTTTCAAAAACGTAAAAGTGTATCGCCCTTAATAGTTAACCCTATAGCTATTCATTGATCGCTAGATTGATGCGATTACCGAATTGATAGTTGAATTGATAGTTGAATTGATAATTGAAACATTAAGTAAAATATTAATGTTTCAATATTTAAGGTTCAACACCTGTTGCCACAATCGAGTATTTTCGGGGGTGGCAATATTATATTTTTGGCCTAAACGGTGAATATAACCGTTTATATAATCTATTTCGGTTACTCTCCCTGCCAAAACATCACTACGCATTGACGAGCAGTTTTTAGCCGTTGATTGCGCTACTTTCTGCACTATGGCTTGTAAGTCATCAAAGACTAAGTCTATTTCTTCAGCTTGACTGATCTCAATTATTTCATCTAATAACGAATCAATCTGTTTGGTAAACCTCTTTTCATTCACTTCGCCATTATCAATGTTATTAATAGCTGTAATAGGATTTATCACACAATTTATGGCGAGCTTTAGCCACTGTTTTTGTACTATATGTTGATGGTAAGTTACTTGCGGTAGGGCATTGTTCAATAGGCTGCAAAGTTGTCTTTGTTGGGATAAATCTAGCTCACCTGAAATTAGGCCAATATCACTTTGGCCTAATCCAGTATGAGTTATCGCTAATGGTGCGCTTCTAAGGCAGCCATGGGTCGTTAGCATTGCAAGCATTACTTGCTTACTGGGTAGTGATTTAGCTGCCGCTTCAGCAGTACCCATACCATTGTGAGCTAAAATGACTATGCATTGAGAGGAGATATCTTTTGCTATTTTTTTTACTACCTCGACAATGTGAAAGGATTTTAAGCATAAAATAATAACATCAGCTGATTTTATATCTGCCATTTGACTATAACTGAGGCTGTGCTCTGAAGTGCGCTCTTGCTGGTAAGCAGTGAATTGATACTTGGCAGATTTTAGCTCACTTATACTGAGTGAATTTTGATTTGAGGTAAACAGAGTAACGTTTATATGCAGGGGTGAATCTGTTTGAGATAAATGATGATACCAAAGTAAGCCCATTGCCCCTTGTCCAACGACTACAATATTATTTAGCTTATTAGTCATGAGTTTTCTATGTACCATTTATTAAGTTAGTTGTAACGAATTTAGCTAGTATTTCTTAGTAATGTTTTTGCGAAAAAAACGTAGATAAAGCCACTTTGTTAATACAAATAAACTAATGCCAATAATATCAGCAATAAAATCACCTAATTGACCACTTCTATAACCTAAAAATGATTGGCCAATTTCAGTCAGGGCGCCATAAAAAATCAGTAAAGGCATACAAATAGAGAGTGGTAACTTTATAATAGAATGACTAACCCAAGTTAGAATGAAAAAGCTTGTGAGGTGCCCTATAGTATCAAGTGCAGGAAATTGAAATAAACGTTTCCGTAAAGGATCGGGTAAAAATTCATGTGCGAAAAGCAGTAATATCGAGATAATACTTACCGTTATAAAAAAGTAATAATGTTGGCGAGCTCTCACGAAGAATCTACAATTTAATATGGAAGTGACTAGATATTAGCATGTATTGACCTGTATTTGTTGCTGGGTTATTCAAGCTATATAAGTTAGTCGATATAAATTCGCCACTGTTAGTTTTGAGCATTAGTTGCGTGCTTAAATAGCAAAGGTATATACCCGCTCCACCTGAAGATGCAGGATTCAGCTGGAATTATAAACGCCTTTAGGCAAGGCATTGATTGAAGAGAATAGTTATTCAGGAGAATATGCTCCTGCATTCTCTATTAAGCTACATCCGTGTAGCGTTATTGTCGAAATCAATAACGTAGTATAAAGCGTTTATAAACCAGCCCTTTGGGGAAGCCTGAGCAAAACATAATCGTCGTTACATTTGTTTTTAAGGGAATAACCCTTAACAAAAAAGGCGCCTTGATTATGGTTCGCTCAGGTTTCCTGAAACTAGCATCTTCAAGTGGAACGGGTATAATAGCGGGCATAAGTAAACCAACCTACCATAGAGAATAAATTATGCCATCAATGGATATCGTATCAGAAACTGATCTAGAAGAAGTTAAAAATGCTGTAGATAATGCTAATCGTGAAATTACCACACGTTTCGATTTTCGTGGCATAGAGGCAAGTTTTGAGTGGAAAAAGCCTAATGTTATTTTAAAGGCCGAAGGTGATTTTCAATTAAAACAAATGTGCGACATGTTACGTGGTCAGTTAGCTAAGCGTAACGTCGACTCTAAAGCCATGAATGTGGGTGATGCTAGTGCCTCAGGGAGAAACTGGAGTCAGCAAGTTACCTTTAAAGAAGGTATCGAGCAGGATATGGCTAAAAAAGTAGTTAAACTTATCAAAGCTGAAAAGCTAAAAGTACAAGCCGCTATTCAAGGTGAGCAAGTACGTGTTACCGGTAAAAAACGAGATGATCTACAAGCGGTAATGCAATTAATCCGTACTGCAGAATTAGAACAATCATTTCAGTTTAATAACTTTAAAGACTAGTACGGACTTTAAAAATTACTGACAATGAAAAACATAGCTGGTGCTATGTTTTTTTATGGACGCTCAACTCATACCGATGAAATTACACCTAATTGTTTTTAGTTCATTTTAGTCTGTTATTAGTTTAGTGAGGTCGATGCATCGGCTGACACTTCGCTTTCACGTAAATAAATTTTCACATTTTCTAAGTTAATATGACCTTTTTCAAAATATGTAGGTGAAAGGTCAATGGCGTTTTGTAAAAAATATTCAGCTTCCTGGTAGCGACCATCTAATAATAAGAAGTAACCGATATCATTATATGCTTCGGCGGTGGTCATTACTTGTTTAAATAGCTGAATCGACTTGCTGTATTGCCCTGTTCGCACATAAATTAGTCCTAGATTAAGCTTAGCTCGTTCATAATCGGAGTTGATATCAAGGGCTTTTTTATAATAACTCTCAGCTAAGATATAATGATGGCTTAAATAATACGAAAAGCCTATGTTGGTGTAAATTAATGATAAATCATCTGAAATAGGGATGAGTAAATTAAAAATCTTCCTGGCATAATCGTGACGACTATCAAGGTCACTTAACACAGCTAATGCATTATAAGCGAGTATGGGTGATTGATTATCAAGAGTGATAAAATGTTTAATTGAGGCATTTTTATCAAGTCGTAGCTGATCCAATTTAACCGTGCGTTCAAGTGTTTTTTTGGCTTTGTCCATATTCTTGTGTTCTAAATGATAAATACCCATTTGAGCCAGCGCGGCGATATGATTTGGCTTGATGGTTAATACATGTTTAAAGGCTCTGGCTGCTAATTCAGGGCTATCTAATGTATTTTGCATATCACCAATGGTATAAAGAATGTCGACATCCTCGTTATCAAATTCCAGCGCTTGAATATAATAAAAAATAGCTTGGTCAAGGTTATTACTTTTCACTTCTTGCTCGGCTAACATTATGGCTTGTTCTTTTGATTTGATGGCACTATCTGAAGATGATGTTGAATCACCCTCATTCGTTTTGTCTGTCGTAGAACAAGCTGAGAACATAAAAATACAGATGAAAAATAGGCCGAAGACGAGTAAATTCTTTCTGTTAGAGTATTTCATAATTAAAAGGCCTTATCCCAAACATTCATCACTTTCAATACTGCAGGACCGACGGCAACAATAAAAAAGGATGGCCAAATACAGAACATCATCGGAAATATCATTTTAACACCAAGCTTGGCGGCGTTTTCTTCTGCCGCTTGCAAGCGTTTGTCTCGATACTCATCAGCATAAACTCGAATGGTTTCAGCAACACCTGTACCCAGTCTAAGGCTTTGCACAATAACTGAGTTTAAACCTCGGATATCTTCTAAACCTGTTCTATCACTAAATTCTTGTAAAGCTTGTTGCATTGACAGACCAACACGAACTTTACTGCAAACTAAGCCTATTTCATGGGATAGAGCAGGGTGGACAAAAGCCAATTCATTTTTAACGCGTTGGAAAGCTTCTAATAAACCTAAGCCTGCTTCACAACAAACAATTAATAAATCTAACGCATCAGGAAAGAATTTTCGTAACTCTTTCATGCGATTACTGGCTAATTTATGTAGGACTAGCGCAGGTAAAATATAAAAGAGGCCGATAATAGATATAAATATATATACGGTCACTAAGGGAGATAAACCTCCAGCAAAGTTAACAATAGCAATTGAAATTAATACCCCACTTAACAAAGACATCAGTTTAATAGCATTGAATACCTTTAGGGCATTAGTGGAATGAAGTCCCGCATGAATCAGTAGTTTTTTGGTGGCTTTATCACCAGCGAAGTTATTATTAATTAACGGCATAGCATTAAGCTTTTCTAAATTATGTTCAAGGGTTGATGAATAATCTTCTTGGCTATGAGTAGCAGATGTTGGTTGCTTTTTAAGTTTATCTATCTGCGCCTTTACTGGCGAATAAATACCTGAAAATAGATTATATAAAGCAATGGCTAAAGTGACCCCTGCTGTTGCGGCAATAATGTAAATGAGCCATTCAACTAATACTTTATTACTAATAAAACTTTGCAATAAACCTTGTAAAAATTCCATGATTTATACCTCGATTTGAATCAATTTTTTAATCCACCAAATGCCTAACAACATGCCGCCGCCGCCCCACTTGAGCAGATTTATTCCAGCTGACGTAGCGGTTAATTCGCTAACATAACTTGGCGAAGATAAATATAAAACGGCAAAGAGTGCAAAAGGCATTAATACCAACACCCAACCGGAAAGACGTCCCTCAGCAGATAAGGTTTTAATTTTCCTTTTAAAGGTGAATCGTTGTCTGATCACTTTAGATAGTTTATCGATATTTTCAGCAAGGTTACCGCCGGTCGATTTTTGAATAGCAACCGCGCTAGAAAATGCCATGGCGGAGGTGCTTGGCACGCGTTTAACAAAATTAAGTAATGCTGTTTTGGTGTCATTACCAAAATTAATGCGATTGAACATTATTTTGAATTCATCGGCTAAATGACCATCCATTTCCTCAAAGACAAGTTTAATGGCATCACTAAAAGCATAACCAGCTTGCAAGCCTCTTTTGAGTACATCTAATGCCTCAGGAAATTGCTCTTCAATGAGTTCCATTCGTTTGCTCATATCTCGGTTTAATTTTAGATGAAACCCTAGCAAAATTAACAGGGCACAGATCAAACTAAATAACCAATCATTACTCAACAAGAAAAGCATGAAAAAGACAACGATGCTGCTAGCTAAGGCAAGTGCAAAATACTGATGACCTAATAATTTAGAGCCAGAAATTTCCATCTTATAGGTTAAGTTTGCAATCCAAGGTAAGGACTCTAGCCAGTGAGTAAATGCCGGTAATTGCTCGACGCGCTTGTTAAGCAATAAGTTTTTTTCAATATCTTTATCTTTTAATGCCAAAGACAGTAAATGCTTTTTCAGCTGCTTGGTATCGGCTCGTTGTGGGTTGTATACCGAAACAAACAAGCTTTGAGATAATAATACCACTGCGATAAAGACCAAAAGTAAAAATATAAGTTGAGGACTCATAGTGCCTCCTATTAGAAATCCATAACTGATTCATCAATACCATATAAACTATAAGGGAGGTCGATGCCCTTAAGTGTTAGCTGGTTATGAAATACGGGTATAACTCCTGTGGCTTGATAACAGCCGATTATATTTCCTTGCTCATCTTTATCTTCACGATGAAAAGTAAATATTTCCGACATGGTAATAACATCGCCTTCCATGCCGGTTACTTCTTGAATGCTGGTAATGCGTCGACAGCCATCTTCTTGACGTTGTAACTGCACCACCACATCAATAGCTGAAGATATTTGCGCTCTAAGGTTGTGGATAGGCATATCGAAGCCACCCATACAAATCATATTTTCTAAACGACCGAGTGCGTCCCTTGGTGTGTTAGCATGCAAAGTAGTTAATGAACCTTCATGGCCGGTATTCATTGCTGCTAGCATATCTATTGCCTCTGCGCCCCTAACTTCACCAATAACAATACGATCCGGGCGCATTCTTAAACAGTTTTTGACCAGATCACGTTGTGATATTTCACCTTTACCTTCGATATTGGCTGGACGAGTTTCTAAACGCACTGTATGAGGCTGCTGTAGCTGCAATTCTGCTGAATCTTCTATGGTGATAATGCGTTCATCTTCAGGAATGTAACTAGATAAAATATTGAGCAGGGTGGTTTTTCCACTACCGGTTCCTCCTGAAATCAATACATTTAGTTTGCCAGTAACAACCGCTTTTATTAACTGGCCCATTTCACAACTCATCGAGCCATAATCAATCAATTGCTCGGCTGATAGTTTATCAACAGTAAAGCGCCGAATAGATAATGACGGACCATCAAGGGCTAAAGGCGGGATAATGGCGTTAACCCGACTACCATCTTTCAAACGGGCATCTACCATAGGTGAGGACTCATCAATTCTTCGACCGACATTCGAAACAATACGATCAATAATATTGAGTAAATGTTTGTCATCGTAGAATTGCACGGCAACTTTTTCTAATTTACCACTGCGCTCGACATAAATACTGTCATAACGATTCACTAAAATATCAGCAATCGTTGGGTCTTCTAATAGGGTTTCTAAGGGGCCGAGTCCTAAAATCTCATCGATAATTAGTTTAATTAATATCTGGCGAATATTTAAGCTTAAAGGTCTGGGTAACTCATTGATTAAACTGCAACATAAATCAGTGATTTGTGCCTTAGCCATTTTACTTTCCATGGTTTCTAACACGGACAAGTCCAGCAAGGTTAATATCTTGCCAAATATCTCCTGCTTAGTTTGCATATCCTCATCACTTAAGATGCTAAAGGGGTCATCATTTTTTTTATCAAACAACATCTTATTATCTCCCAAAAAGCTTACTGAAAAATCCGGTTTTCTCTATGACAACGTCAATTGGAAATACTTGTTCTATGATGGAACAAATCTCTTTATGGATAACTTTATTTTCTGATAACTTCGCTAATGGCGAGCCTAAGTCTGTGCAAGAGCTCGCTAGCTGATAATTATTGCTGACATAAAAAACGTCGTTTATATTTAAGACTTTTTTAATATCATCAATACCAATATTGGCAACTTTTTTAGAATGGCGATTGACAATTATCTTGATAGAATTTTTACTAATGCCCATGTTGTCAATCAGCTGTTGAATAAGTGCTTTTGCTTCCCTTAAGCTGACAATGTTTTGTTGAACCACTATAAGAATTTGGCTAGAGAGTAGTAATAAAGGTAAGGTGAGCATGTCTAAACCACGAGATAAATCGACTAATACTAAGTCATGATTCAACTTTATTTTCCACGCCAGTTGTTCTAAGTGATCAAAGTTTTTATTTTGTTCACTATCGAGTTGAGCATAGGCTTTACTGGCGAGTAAACTCAAATTCTTGCGTTTAGTCATCATTGACTTTATCGCTAGATCATCAAGTTTATCAATTTCATTTAGCGCATCAGTTAAAAAGTAACTTGCTTCTAGGTTAAGAGCATCTGCAAGTGAGCCATAATGAAGATCTGCATCAATTAATGCTATTTCATCTTGACAAAGATCGGCGCTAATTTCTCCCAAACAACCGGTAATAAAGCTTGCCCCTGAACCAGACTTGCCATTAATGATGCTAATGATGGGAGCTACTTTTTTTTGCTTCAAGAGTTCATTGCCACAAGCGGTCAAGATCTTAAAGAGCTCCTGCTCAATATCTTTTAAAGGAATAATGTCTTGCACATGGTAATGCATCGCCACTCTGATCACTTCAGCTGAAATATCATTACCCAAAAGTAAGGTTGGCATTTTTTCATTAGCCAATTTTTCGATGACTGTTTTGTTGGAATTTTTTTCTTTGTCTACGGCTAAGATAACCAAGTCATATTGACTAAATTGTTTAGGTGTTTTTTCGCTAAACTCAAAATGTAAATTGTGTATCAGGAAAAACTGGCTAGACAAGGCAAGTTGAACATCATATGCCTTACAAATAACCAATACATTCAGGTGAACAGGCAAGCTTTGTTTCTCTTTAACAGAGCTATCCATAGGAACATGTCTTCCGTCTGGCATATCAACAACATTATTAGTGCCTTTACTATTCATAGCTCTTCCTTAGTTTGTTAACGGATAACCCTGTGCCTTTAGTTGGCTCGTTTACTCGCTCTAACAGTGCCAAGTATTAAGTATTTGGCAAACAGGAGGTATATTTTGTTCGTGTTACACCTAGGCTTTCTCTAGGTAGGGTAGTTGAAAAACTAGGAGAATTTAGTGTCATAAATAGCCCAGGTATAATCAATTGATGTTGATAATTAATTATTTCAGCTCTGATTAAATCGATATCATCAACATTATCGCTATCAACAATCTGTGTGCCGTTTAGTTGTAAATAGCTTATTTTCAAATTTGCTATGCCTAACTCTGGTGCCATAGGTACGTTGTTAAAAAGCGCTGCTTCAGCCATAGGATCGAAAGCCGATACCGAGCCATGATCAAAATGACAAACTGTCGCTAGGCGAGCGCCGCGTCTTGACGCTTCTGTTAGCACATTCCAAACAAAAAATAACCGGCCCACTTCAAGTACCGCAAATAACAATAAAAAAAATACTGCACCAACAATGGCAAACTCAACGGTATAAACACCCTGTTGCTTATGCCTAGTTTTACTCCATAATTTATTCCGTAGCTTATTCATAGCGCCCTCATGGTATAAGTGGAAACCATAGGGAAGCTTAAGTCGATATCATTACCTAAACCAAAAGTCGTCAAAGAGTCAGAAAATATCGGTTGCCAATCGTAAGTCACGGTTATGGTGATAAAGTCGCCGCTAACATTGAAGCTGATATCATCATCTTGTAGGTTAGGCAGTAATACAGTCGAACTAGTGCTTTGTCCATATCGAATCAACCGCTTAACATCAAGAGCAACAGTATCTTTAATATTGATAAGATCAGTATCACCTGGCTTAGCGTTAGTCGTTAAATAGCGGCTCGCATCTCTTACGGTTTTATTGAGTGCATTATATTGAAACATTAATCGACCAAATTCGGCACAGGCAAAAATTAGCACTAATAAAAAGGGTAATACCATAGTAAATTCTATGGCGGCTAAACCTTTTTGTTTAGCAATGTTTCTTGTGCTCTTTAGATTAGAGTTGATAGTTCTCATACTATACCCCTAAGAATCCGTACTGCCAGGCACATGATATAACACCATTTTATAAGGCCCGGGAGTATCCACGGGCTCTAAAGTTGCATCACCACCACCAGAACAATCGTAAAGGAACTCGCCGATTACAAAGGATTCTTGTCCTTTATTTTCAACTTCTTGAGTTAGGAAAAAACAACCGACACCTAAAAAATCAAGATTGTTAGCACCGTTGCTTTCACCCTCACATTTGCTAATAACTACATTCATAATTCGTCGCCCCGGCGATGCTGGAGACCCGAAACTAAAATTATCCTCTCCTGGTGGGGGCGCGCTTAAATCCAATGTTGGTACGGTACAACTTGGTAAACTTTTTTCATTGTCCGTTTTATACCATGCTGCTCGGTATGCTTTAGTTGTAAATGCTTCAGCTAAAGCATCCGCACTTATCAAACCATCTACTTCAATGTCATCAATTTCAATTTGTTGCCCCTGACAAATATTTTCATCTCTTGGGTGTTCGTCAGAGTTAACTGGCCCGTTCCATTTCCCTAAGCGAGTATTTAGTCCTTGAGCCACCGGGCCGACGTTATTACCAGGCTCAGTGGGCACAGATTCATTATTCTCACTATCATCAAAGCAAGTTTTTACAATATTGTCTTCACCCGCCATAGCAGTACGAATATCAGCAGCGCCAGAATTATTTTCTAAACGAATTAACTGAAAGTTACCTGCGCCAATCGCTGATTCTGTATTGGAGCCAATCTTCATCAAATATAATTTATTATGTTCAAAGCCAAAGGGCGCCTCAGTGCCCGTGCCACAAACTGCCATCGGCACTAAGTTGGTGAAACAATTTTTGACGGCAGTACTTGGGCCAGCCATGGCAGTAGCCGAGATTTTTTTATTAAAATTAAAAACATTGGCGAGGAAGTTATCTAGAGTCAGTTGCTTAAGCGATATTTTGATAAATTGAGCATCGACACTGAGATCGGTAATTGCGATAAAGGGATCTGCTAATTCTGAGTACTCAAAGGATAATACCGCCGTAGTGCTATCATCTATATCAGAGAAATCAATAGCGCGGGATAACTCTCCCTGATCGGTATGTGCAAGGTTGACTTGCATTAATGCTATTGCCGCAGTTTCTGCTTCAGCCCGTGTTGCGCCATCATCTAATTCTTTTGCCGCATGTAAGGCACTCGCATCAACCAAGTTCTGTAAGCGACCTTTGTTTAATAATAAATGACCACCATCTAATGCCAAAGATGCCAAGGTTATTAAAGCCAATAAACTGATGACAAATAATACCAAGACATTACCGCTTTGAAGGCGTTTGCCTTTGGTTTGATTCAATACGCCGCGAATAATTAGCATGATCTTCAGCCTACTTGCCGGTCTGTGTCATTTGACGAGACTCTTTCATGTTATAAACACTGCGTTGATATTTCTTAACAACATTTTTGCCATAGTTACCATCTAAGGTGGCAATGATGCCGTCATTTAATTCAGGGGCATTTATATCAAGTATTTGCACTTGTTTAATTTGCGCATTCGATAACGCTAACTGGTAACTGGGTTGCTCGGCACAGCCCAATACCAGTAGACTTGATATGACTAACAACGATTTTTTCATTAAGTTAGTTGTTTTCATTATGAACTCCTTAACTTTACTGGATTGGTTGAAGTTGGTTTAAGCTAGCTTTAGTCAGTATTACTCGGATTTAGTCGGTTTTAATTGGTGACCATATCGCTGATTAGTGCCACCATCATTGGTTAAAATAGCACTGTTATTTGTGGCTGCTTGATTAGGTGACGTGGTCGATTCTGGTGTCTCTTGGCGGGTCATTGTACCCAATAGGTAAAACTCTAAGTCTGATACCGGCACAAAACCATCGGTGGGTAAAGCAATACCTTTTTTATTAAAAGGTCTGACTAATCTAGGGGTCACCATAATAACTAGCTCTGTTTGACCACTAACATATTCATGGCTGCTAAATAATTGTCCCAAAATAGGTAAATCACCTAAGCCAGGTAACTTATTGACGCTATCACGCAAGGAATCGCTTAATAAACCGCCAATAGCAATAGTTTGGCCATCAGCAAGCTCTACTGTGGTTTCAGCGGTTCTTTTAACAATAGAGGGTACAACTAAGGTTGATGATGAGCCTGTTGGAGTAACACCAACACCATGAGAGTTGCTGAGTTCACTGACTAGCACTTTTAAGTTAAGATTTATTTTTCCTGAATCTAATATAGTTGGTACAAAACTAACGCCAACGCCGAAGTCTTTAAATTGCACTGTGGTGCCATCTTCACTGGGGACAGGCACGGGAAATTCACCACCGGCTAAAAACTCAGCTTTTTGGCCACTTAACGCGGTAATATTTGGCTCAGCCAGTATTTTGGCTAAACCGTTTTGTTTAGCAATATCTAAGGCAAAATTAAACTGCATCTCCCCTTTAATTAAAGAGCCAAAAAAGCCACTACTAATGCCAGCAGCCGTACCTGCGCCAATGCCGTTAACAATACCTCCGGTGCCGTCTGAGCCATTAAAGGTTATCGCCACTTTAGAATCAAACTTACGTGAAATCTCAGTACTTACTTCGGCAACTGTAACTTCAAGCATCACTTGATGGCCGCCACCAATAGAAATCATATTAAGCACATTACTTCGGGATTTTCCGACAGATGCTGCATTGGCATAACCTCGAGCTAATTCAACCGCTATATTCATTTTTGCCAATGACGATGATTGGCCACTTAATACTAGCTGCCCTTGTGATGTTTCTACGCCAATATCTTCACCCGGTAGGTAATGAAATAAACGCTGGCGTAAGCCATTTAAATCATGGGTTACTTCAAGGTTGATAACATCAATTAATTTATCTTCCTCATCCCAAACCATGATGTTGGTGGTGCCTAATTTTTTACCGACAATGTAGAGCTCTTTAGCACGTAATATTAAAATATCAGCAATTTTGTCATTACCCACTGATACTCGGCTAACAGTTTGTTTCATGGTTAAATTTCTAGATTTAAAAATAGGTACTTTGAATTCGCCATCCATTAAGTTTGTTGGTCCGCCTGCTAGCACCGTAGAGCTAATGAACATTGACATTATTACCAACATGGCAAAGCTTAATAATGCACAGCGCATTATTAGCTCGCGCGATAAGACATTGAACTTAGTTATCGTGGTTAAATTAATTTTTAAACCTTTCATGACTTTATCCTTCATGACAGTATCCTTATTCGCTCTAGCGCCTAAATAATTAGGCAACTAACGATTAAATGGCAATTAAATATCTACTTGCACGGTTTGTAATCTAACACCTCTAATTAACTCTACTTTCTGGCGCTGGCTTGGTTTAGGTAAAATTTTAGCGGCCGGCTTGGCTGTTGCATCGACTATTAGCTCAGGCATGACGGCTGGCTCTACCGCTTTTTCCTCTGTTGTTTCTTCACTGACAATGAGTACAGCGTCATCATCTACAGGATTACGCAAAGCGAGCTGTAAATAACCATTTCTGCGAGCACTCATTAATATCTCGGCTTGAATTAAATCAACCTCAACGGTAATAGCTCGAACGAGTTGTGGCTTGTTTTCGCCACTGGCGGCTCTTTGGTCAACGGCTAAAATATTAATATTAGAAAGAATGACTTCGGTCGTAGGTTGACCGCTTTGCTGGTAAGTATTAAGAATATCCACTCTGTTACCGGGTAATAGAAAACCAGCAACACCAACAACGTCATTAACTCGAATAGTTACTGCACGCATATTTTTACCAATCAGACTGGCTAAGTAACTACCATCACCTTGTTCAGCCAAACGCTCTTGTCTGACAATATCGCCAATATAGAATTGGTTTTTAGCCACTTTACCTATGACACCTTCTAAGCTATTCATTGCTTTTTCAGGCGCCATAGATTTTGGAAATACTGATAACTTGACATGTTTAGCCTCTAAAATAGTGCCTGTTGGGATTTTTATAGTAGTGACAACAATTGATACTTGCTCTTCAGTGAGGTCTTGTTTGTTATCATTAAGCCAGTTTTTGGCGATAAAGACTGCGCCAACCCCAAAAACCACTGACATGAGGATAAAGACCATAGTATTTTTATTCATTATTCACTCCTTAACTTTACTTAAGTTAACTTAGCTTAACAGGGCTTAACTTGGCTCATTGTGCTGGCTGTAACTGTTAGCGCTGTTAATGTTAGTGCTGTGACTACCAAGGCTCTGATTATCAGGGCTTTGGCTAGCAGAGCTCTTGCTATCAGCAGCATGCACAAAGTAATGCTGCCAGGCAAAACAGATAAGCGCTTGGGTAACCACAGGCGCTGATTGGTTAAACTTTATTTGGTCGCTAACAATGCTTAATAAATCTCGCGGTAAACAAGGAAGAAAGTCTTTTTGATCTATATAGTGACGTTGCTCAACCAAGTAATTGAAAATGTCTAGATCGCACTGCAGTTGATGCTCTGCACAGGTTTTAAACCAAAGCTCTTGGTATAACTCAACCGATAAGGCTTCGAATTTAATTTTGTAACCTAAACGGCGTAAAAATGCGTCATCAACTAACTCTTGTGGCGCTAGGTTGGTTGAAAAAAGTAATATAAGTTCAAAGGGGATTTCAAAATGTAAGCCGTTTGGTAGCGATAAAAAGTCGCGGCGCTCTTCTAAAGGAATTATCCAGCGGTTAAATAACTCTACTGGGCTAATTTTTTGCCGTCCTAAATCATCTAATAATAAAATGCCGTTATTGGCTTTTAATTGCAGTGGTGCTTTATAGGTACGGTTAGTGGCGTCAAAGTTAACTTCCAACATGGCGGCCGTCAATTCACCACCTGTGACTAATAGTGGCCGTTGACATAAATGCCAGCGAGGATCATAACCTTGCGCTAAGGTGACTAACTGGGCGGTACTATTGTGCTGTTGTTGCTCATTGGTGCTCAATACATGCAACTGTGGATCATAAACCTGAATAATAATATTATTAATTTCTATGGCTGAGGGTATTAGCACGTCATCGCCAAACAGTAAGTTTAAATGTCGACATAGATAACTTTTACCGACACCAGGGGCACCATAAATTAAGATCGGTTTACTGGAATTAAGTGCAGGCCCTATGGTGGCAATCAACTCTTCAGAAAACATCAGTTTGCTAAAGCGCTGCTCTAGTAATTCTTTTACTACCACAATATTACGGCTAGTTTGTTGACAACAAATGTCACTATATTGTTGCAAAGGTACCGGAGCCACACCTAGGTAACCCGATTGGTTAAAGGCTTTTTCGGCTTCTGCCCCCCCCAACATACTTAGGGCATAGCGCATTTGACCACTTTGACTGGACTGGCGATTCTCTAACCAGTTAAGGGTTTTAGCATGATCTAATAAACTCTGGATAATGCCGCCACTTAAGGCCATTTTGTCTGCTAACTGACGCACACTGGCTACATGAGCAACTAACATATGTTTGATTAATAGCTGTAAAAGCAGCTGCTCTGAAAGGCCTGTTTCTTCGATGTTTTTAGGTCGTTTGGCTAGCGTTATTACAGGATTTAAGGTTTTTTCTTGTGGCTTGATTTCTTGAGTTAAGTTTTGCTCTGACTGTTGATTTGACAGTTGTTCATTAATTTCTTCGCTGCCAGCAGGCGCACTGTTAGTTGATGAAGTGCTCACTTGGCTTTTTTTGCTATTTTCTCTACCACTTTTCAGTAATTGGGCAAGACCATGTTTAGGCGAAATTTGGTATTTTTTCTGCTGCAATGACTCACCAGTGGAGCTAGGTATATTGTCAGACTCACCGACACTCTCACCCGTACTTTCAGCGGCACTCTCTAGTACAGACTCAAATGTAATGCTCGATTCTTTTCTTGAGACGCTGTCTGTTACACTGTCAAAGGTCTTGTCTGAGGCAAGAGCAGAGGAATTGCCAGCTTTATTATTCAAATCAAACGGTGATGAGTCCATGGTCATTCCTATAGCTCTTCTCTAGGGATTATTGTCTAACTATTACTTGATACTACTCAATAGCGCTTCAATTTCAGGTGCAATAGCCGCGGCTATTTCTGGGCCTACTTCAGGACTTAGAGCGCAAGCTAGCAACCAACCTAACGCCAATGCCGGTGCATAAGGTACTTGTAAGGCACCAGCTACTTTACCTTTAGTGCTAGTCGCTGCTTTACCATTTACGTTACTATTACTGTCGCTATAAATATAATGACGACTGATCATCTTGATAAAACCTGACCAGCCGACCTTATAAAGTGCTATAAAAAAACTAGTAAAAGTACCAAAGATCAGACCAAACACCACCGACCAAAATAATAGCGTTGGACCAGAAAACGCGCCCACTGCCACCATTAGCTTGACATCACCCGCGCCTAAATAACGAAAATAAAATGCGGGTAATAACAAGGCTAATGCTGCGCCCACTCCTAATATCGCTTGCCCTAAACCTAACCATTGGTTGTCATAAGCTTGCAAGGCAAGGGCCGCTAGTAAGCCAGCCAAACAAAGTTTATTGGGTATGCGTTGGTAGCGCAGATCGAAATATAGGGCGCTAAGCAGGAATAACAAGGTTATGAGCAGCATTAGCATTTTTAGTTACAGCTAGCCGCAACGGCATCTACACCTTCATCAGCCTGCGTATCAGGATCATCAAGTACTTCTGCTGATCCTGGGTTATAGCTTCCACCCGACTCAATAGCACAACCCAAGTCGTTAACTCTACCAGTAGCGGCATCACCTAAGCTAACAAAGGCACCAACCATACCACCCACCACTAAACCGCCGGCAATGGCATATTCAACGGCGGTTAAGCCGCTTTCATCTTCAATAAAGTCTTTAAGAAAACTTTGCATAGATTGAGTTAATTTATTCATGAGATTCTCCAAGTACATTTTTGTTTATGGTTATGTTCATATTTCTGCTTAATTGCCTACTCTCATTGCCTACTATTATTGGGTAATGTCATAGCAGTACTTTGCCAAAAAACAAGACAAAGCCATTACTGTACAACAAGGCAAAGCAAAAAAAGAAAAACTCACAAATGCACCAGGTATAGCCATTATTGCTAGAGCTAAAACTACAGCTCTTTCTATAGCGCTTACTATAGGGATAACAGCAGTTACTTACGGTTAGAGCTCAGGTACTTAAAAGAAGGTAAGCACCGAATAGATAACCACAAAGGCAGTTGCAAGCAATCCTTTGCTAAGTTACTTCATACAACTCAATACTGATTTTTAAAACAGTTAATTAAAATAGGAATTAAAAAAATAATAAAACTATTTCATAAAACAAATTGAGCGTACTAATAAAGTTAGTCAGCTTTTACTGGGGTCGCTAACATCAGATTGCTATCTATTGCATCAATTTGCGTGTTGGCTATTTGCTTAGTTATCGATTAGTTACACGCTGGTTAGTGCTTTGTTGCAGTGTGGTTAGGCTTAGGGCTTAGTTTGATTCTAGTCGCTGTTTTCAGCGTAAGTAGTATAAGTATTATGATGAGTTTATAACTAGAAAATTGAGTGATACTTGCTGTTTATGGGCTTTACTTGTGGTACTAAAGGGGACTGCTATCGCGTTAGCTTGTGGAGCTAGGGCGAATTAGTATCAGAGTTAATCGCTGAATTTGACTCTGCGTTAATATGTGAACTCAGTTGTGCTTGCACGGTATTGAGCTTAGCAGCCGTATCTTGCTGGTAAATATCTTCTAGCCATTGCACTTGCCCTGAAGCCGTTAGCCAAACCGTTTGATAAGTGAGATAAACAGCAATATTTTCTGCTAGTTTAATGTGTTGGGTTTTATTGACAGTAAGCGCATTTTTCACTTGTTTTTGTTTGTTTGTAGCCTCATTTTTCATAAACTTTTTAGCGAGTAAATTGGCGGATTGTAAACGCACACAACCATGACTTAGCGCCCGATATTGCTTGCTAAAAAGATTTTTTGCTGGAGTATCATGTAAATATACCGAGTGAAAGTTTTTAATATTAAAACGGTATTTTCCTAAAGCATTATTGCTTCCCGCCGCCTGTACTAACTTATATTGCCCTAAAGCATTTTTTATTGCGGTGCTGTCTTTAAAAACGGGTCGAAGTACTTGCTTGGCACCATAACCTTTTGCCAGTTTAAAGTTTTGCCGTTTAAGTGAGCCTGGATTACGGGCATTTTCGACTAATAATTCCTTATGAATAATATTATACGTAGGTGTCCATTGTGGGTTGACGGTCAGGCTGCTTACTTGCGTGACCATGATTGGCGTGCGATGTTGATTATCACCAACAATTACTCTCATTGTTAGGGTTTGTTGCTGGTTTTCAATAAAATATAAGCGATAGGCGGGAATATTAACCATGACATAACGCGTGGGCGGAATACTGGGTAGAGATAACCAACGCCATAAGTTTATTTGCATTATTTCGATACGTCTTGCTGGGGAGATATTAAGCGCTTGAATGGTTTTTGTATTTAACTTGCCATCAGCTTTTAAGCCATGCCTGGTTTGAAATTTTTTCAAGGCAGTAACGATTTCAGGATCAAAAATATGCTGGCGATAGCGTGAACGCTGTCTTTTTTTCAGATCGGTTAAAGCAATTAACATACTGCGTAGTTTAATCACTTCTTTATGACCTTGACCTAGTACTAAGGATAATTTGTCGTCAATGATTGGCCAGGTTTTTTTAGCCAACTTTTGATAATAGGCAATAGCTGTACGTAGACGAACTACTTGGTCAAATTGTGGTAATAATTGATCAAGATAAGTTGCTAGCTGCTGATTTTTTACTGCGTTAAAGATATCTTCTTTAGGTTTCTCTAGTGGCTTAAATTGATAGCCATTAAATAACGTTGCTATGGTATAGAGTTGTTGCGTTAGCTGTTGGTCAATTGCTTTTATTTGCTTGTTTGATTGACTAGCCAAGTTAACGATATCACTAGAGTGCATAACGTTAATGCCAAGATCATTAAGTAAACTAAGCAATGATAACCCTGATAGGTTGAGCTTGTTATTGTTGGTGGTGTTAAACCATAAATATTGTTTATTATTATGAATTATCAGTTGCTCATAACTGAGCGCTTGCGCATTTATTGGCTTAGTTTCAGTCACTTTACTTTCAGTCAACAAAGAGGAAGACTGTTTTTTATTCTTGTTAGCTAAGGCGTTAGTTGAAAAAGCACTACTAACACTGGCATCTTTGTTAATGGTGAAAGCTTGCACTGGCATGACAAGGTAAGCACTTAAGAATAAAATAAGTAAAATAATAGCCGTTAGCTTCATTTTATCCCCACTGTTGTATTATCTGATTGGCAGTTTAATTAACTTGTTAGATCTCATTGTGCTTCTAGCTAACACCTTGATTGATAGCTTATGTAATACTTTAAGCAATACCTTAGTTAATGCCATACGTTCGATAGACTTTAGCTTTTTTGACTTTGCTGATTGGCAATAACTGCATTCTTAAATTTTGATACCTTTGGTATAAGTGGCTTAACTCTATACCTTGTTCTTCTTTTATATAGGCGGTTGGTGTTAGGCCTATATGCTCTTTAAAATTTCGACAAAAATGGGATGGATTTGAAAAACCTACGGCAAAAGAAACTCCTGTTACAGAGGTGTTCTCTTGCCGTAAAAGATATTCACTTTCTTCTAAGCGTCGGCATAAAATATACTGGCAATAGCCAATGCCACATAAATCTTTAAACATATGACTAATACGACTTGGACTTAAATATAAGCTATTAGACGCTTGTTTTAGTGAAGGGGCATCGCAAAAGTGATGTTCAATTAACTCAAACACGTCTTCCAAGGGATGGCTAACTAACTCTTCTGTTGCTGGCATAAAATGACTTGAGATTGACTCTTGGTCAAAACAATCAATGTTAGTGGTTTCGTTAAGCTCAACTAATAGATTAGCCAAGGCTTTGCCATCCATAGGAAGTTTAAGTACATCTTTAGCACCGAGCTTTATCGCATGATGAAGCATCGGGATTGATATACAAGCAGATAGAATATAAAGTTTTCTTTTTGAAAAATCTCGTTTTATGCTTTCTAAATTATAACGGTGAATTTCAGATTGGCAGTCCATTACATAGGCAATAGCACCTAAAGAGCCATTGATTTTTTTGATATGTTCAAGTGAAGGTATGGCTTTAAGGGCAAGTTTATTTGCTAATCCATCACAAACATCGGCAACGCTTTTTTTGTTATGCCCGATAATACCAAAATATTCTTTCGCTTTGAGAATAACCATAGCTCTTCCTTAAGTATCAAAGTGATTTTAACCTAGTGAAAACTAGTTGAACAATAGTTCAAAATATATGCATTTATCACACCTTTTTGTATTAACTAAACCAATACAAGACGTTATAATTTGAGCAAGATAATCACTAAGTAAAAGTGTAAAAAAGTACGACACACATGAAGTTTTTTGCAATTTCCTTCGCATATTACGAAAAAAGTTAAAAAATATAAACTGGCTATTTATGTCTTTGTCTTCTTAATCACAATTATCGGTACCTTTGCAGTGGTGTTATACATTCTAGTATATAAATAGCCACATGAGAAAATCATTTAGACGTCTATACGTTTAGATGTTGACATATCTAGCAATCTAAGTAACATTATAACCATCAATTATTAAGTGCTTTTTTTGTTAGGTGCGTTATGCCCATTAAAATTCCCGGTCAATTACCCGCTCTTTCCATTTTAGATAATGAAAATATTTTTGTTATGTCCGAGCACCGTGCCGCAAATCAAGAGATTCGCCCGATGCAAGTGGCAATCTTGAACTTAATGCCTAATAAAATAGAAACCGAAGTGCAAATTTTGCGGATGTTATCTAACACACCACTGCAAATTAATGTCGAGTTTGTCCGCATCCATAAAAACGTTTCTAAGAACACGCCAAAAGAACATCTCGACAATTTTTATTGTTTATTTGATGATATTAAACACAAGCAATATGACGGTTTGATTATCACCGGCGCTCCTTTAGCTTTACTTGATTATGCTGATGTCAGTTATTGGGATAAAATCTGTGAAGTATTTGACTGGGCAGATAAAAATGTTACCTCGACCATGTTTTCATGTTGGGCTGCACATGCTGCTTTGTATCATCATTACGGTCTAAATCGTCACTTACGTCAACAAAAGTTATCCGGTGTTTATCAGCATTATCCACTCGATAATAAAGAGGCACTGACCCGTGGTTTTGATGAACATTTCAATGTACCACATTCACGCTACGGTTATATCAATCAAGCGGATTACCAAGGTGTTGATGAGCTTAATATCTTAGCGCAATCACCTGATGCTGGTGTGTATTTAGTGGCAAGTAAAAATAAACGCCAAGTGTATCTAACCGGTCATCCTGAATATGATACCGCGACTTTGCATGAAGAGTACCTTAGAGACTGTAAAAAAGAGGCTAGCACACCAGTGCCAATCAACTATTATCAAGATGATAACGTGAATAATAAGCCAGTAGGCTCATGGCGAAGTCATGGCAGTTTACTCTTTACTAACTGGCTGAACTATTATGTATATCAAATAACACCGTATCAATTAGATGCTGATCATATTAATTCTACCTTGATGAAATAGTACCTTAAGTACTAAATAAACCCTTACTCTTTAAATAGTTACTCTGGATTTAACAATGAAAAAACACCCATCTTTTGCTTTATTTGAGCAGCAGCTTGCTAAAAACATCTTAATCCTTGATGGTGCCATGGGCACTATGATCCAAGCGTATAAGTTTGAAGAGCAAGATTTCCGTGGTGAGCGTTTTGCTGATTGGCATAGCGATGTTAAAGGCAATAACGATATGTTAGTGCTTACTCAGCCTGAAGTAGTTAAAGCTATTCACCTTGAATACCTTGAAGCTGGCGCAGATATCCTTGAAACCAATACCTTTAACGCGACTACCATTGCCATGGCTGATTATGACATGCAAGAGTATAGCGCGGAGATTAACCGTGTTGCTGCGCAAATTGCCCGTGAAGCTGCTGATGAATACACTAAAAAGAATCCAGACCGTCCACGTTTTGTTGCTGGCGTTTTAGGGCCAACAAACCGAACTTGTTCTATTTCTCCCGATGTAAATGACCCCGCATTTCGTAACGTTACCTTTGATGAGCTAAAAGATGCCTACATTGAATCGACGTTAGCGTTAATTGAAGGTGGCAGTGATATTATTTTAATCGAAACTATTTTCGATACCTTAAATGCTAAAGCCGCCATTTTTGCGGTAGAAACTGTATTTGACCAATTGGGTGAACGTTTGCCGGTGATGATTTCAGGTACGATTACTGATGCTTCAGGGCGTACATTATCAGGACAAACAACCGAAGCCTTTTATAACTCATTACGTCACGCAAAACCGGTTTCATTTGGTCTTAACTGTGCACTGGGTCCGGTTGAGTTACGTCAATATGTTGCAGAGTTAAGCCGAATTTGTGATACCGCGGTATCTGCTCATCCCAATGCTGGTTTACCTAATGCTTTTGGTGAATATGACTTAATGGCTGATGAAATGAATACTCATGTACAAGAGTGGGCAGAATCAGGATTTTTAAATATTATTGGTGGTTGTTGTGGTACTACGCCAGATCATATTCGCGGCATGGCACAAGTTGTTGAGAAAATCACACCACGTAAAATCGAAGCAAAAGAAGTTGCTTGTCGTCTGTCAGGCTTAGAAGCATTAACTATTAATAAAGATAGCTTGTTTGTTAACGTTGGAGAACGTACTAACGTTACCGGCTCTGCTATGTTTAAGCGCTTAATTGTCGAAGAAGATTACGATAAAGCCATTTCTGTAGCCCTACAACAAGTAGAAAATGGCGCGCAGATAATTGATATCAACATGGATGAAGGCATGTTGGACTCAAAAACCGCCATGGTGCGCTTTTTGAACATGATTGCTGGTGAGCCCGATATTGCTAAAGTACCGATCATGATTGATTCCTCTAAATGGGACATCATTGAAGCGGGTCTTAAATGTATTCAAGGTAAAGGCATTGTTAACTCCATCAGCTTAAAAGAAGGTGAAGAAAATTTCCGTAAGCAAGCTGAGCTTCTTCGTCGTTACGGCGCTGCTGTTATTGTGATGGCGTTTGATGAAGAAGGGCAAGCCGATACCCGTAAGCGTAAATATGAAATTTGTCACCGTGCTTATCATATGCTTGTTGATGAAATTGGTTATCCGCCTGAAGATATTATTTTTGATCCTAATATTTTTGCCGTTGCTACTGGTATTGAAGAGCATAATAATTATGCGGTAGATTTTATTGAAGCGGTTGATGATATTAAGAAAAACCTACCACATGCGATGATCTCGGGTGGTGTATCCAATGTCTCTTTCTCCTTTAGAGGAAACAACCCAGTACGTGAAGCGATTCATGCGGTATTTTTATACTATGCCATTAAAAATGGTATGGATATGGGCATTGTTAACGCGGGTCAGCTCGCTATTTATTCAGATTTGCCTAAAAACCTAAAGCAAGCCGTAGAAGATGTTATTAACAATAGCGATGAAGATGCAACTGAGCGTTTATTAGATATTGCCCAAGAATTCCATGGTAAAGCCGGCGGACAGGCTTCAAAGGCTGATTTAACGTGGCGTGAGTTACCTATTAATGCGCGCTTATCCCATGCATTAGTGAAAGGTATTAATGAGTATATTGTTGAAGATACCGAAGAAGCACGCCTAGCCGCTGAAAAGCCATTAGATGTTATTGAAGGGCCATTGATGGATGGCATGAATACAGTTGGTGACTTGTTTGGCGCCGGAGAAATGTTCTTACCTCAAGTGGTCAAATCCGCTCGGGTAATGAAACAAGCCGTGGCCTACTTAAACCCTTTCATTGAGGAAGGGAAAACTGAAATAAGTACTAATGGTAAAGTGCTACTCGCCACGGTTAAAGGTGATGTACACGATATCGGTAAAAACATTGTTGGTGTAGTACTGCAATGTAATAACTATGAAATAATCGATCTTGGCGTGATGGTCTCATGTGATGATATTTTACGTGTAGCCAAAGAAGAGAAGGTTGATATTATTGGTTTATCAGGTCTGATCACACCATCCCTTGATGAAATGGTTTATGTTGCCAAAGAAATGAAACGTCAAAACTTCAACTTACCATTATTAATTGGTGGCGCGACTACGTCTAAAGCACATACAGCGGTTAAAATTGAACCGCAATATGATGAACCTGTAGTTTATGTTTCGAATGCCTCTCGCGCCGTATCAGTAGTAAGCAACTTATTATCTAGCGAGCATAAAGCAAAATTCTTTGCCAGTACTCAAGAAGAGTATGTCCGCGTACGTGAGCGTCATTATAAAAAAGGCCCGCGTTCAAGTTTAATTAGTCTTGAAGCGGCGCGTGCTAATGCCACTAAAATTAATTTTGAAGACTATACGCCGAAAAAACCAAACAAGTTGGGTGTTACTATCCTTGATAATATCGATTTGAACGAGGTTAGAAAATATATCGATTGGACGCCATTTTTCATGACATGGCAGATGTCGGGCAAGTATCCGTTAATCTTAAAACATGAAGTGATTGGTGTTGAAGCAACTAGCTTATTTAATGATGCTAACGCTATGTTAGATGACGTTATCAATAACAAGAAAATATCAGCTAGAGCGGTATTTGGTTTGTTCCCGGCGAACAGTCATCAAGATGATATTCAGCTTTATACCGATGAAAGTCGCAGTGAAAAGTTAATGAGGCTTCATCAATTACGTCAACAAAGTAAAAAACCAGCAGGGCAGTTTAATCGCTGTTTAGCGGATTATATTGCACCTGATGATTCTGGCATTGAAGATTATGTGGGCGCGTTTGCAGTATCTGCTGGTTTTGGTGTTGAAGATTTAGTGAAGGTTTATGACGCAGACCATGATGCCTACAACTCAATATTGTTAAAAGCGGTTGCTGACAGATTAGCGGAAGCGAGTGCTGAATATTTACATGAAAAAGTTCGTAAAGAATATTGGGGCTTTGCGCCTGATGAAGATCTCAATAATGACGCGTTAATTCGTGAAAGTTATCAAGGTATTCGCCCAGCACCAGGTTATCCTGCGTGTCCTGAGCATACTGAAAAAGGTTTGTTGTGGGAATTACTTAATGTTAAAGAAAACATTGATATGGACCTCACCTCAAGTTATGCCATGTGGCCAGGTGCCGCGGTAAGTGGTTGGTATTTCTCTCACCCTGAGTCTAAATACTTTGCTGTGGCAAAACTAGCTAAAGATCAAGTACTAGATTATGCCGCACGTAAGGGCATGACTATTGAGCAAGCTGAACGTTGGTTGTCAGCAAATCTAGATTATGAGCCTGAGTAACCTTTGGCGTTATACCAATTTGATTAAATTTCTTCCCAACTCAGAGCTTTACTCAATGTTCAATAACAAGGCAAATTTGTTTAGGTCTAGCCATTCTAAACCACATAAATTTAACGATGTTAGTGGTCATTGAGTAAGCTCCCATAGGGCGAATTTAAAGGGGTTATATGCGGCGTTATTGATTTTGATAAGGGAATAACCATTCTCTTCAATCAATGCCTTGCCTCTAAACCCTTTAACTTTCGCTGAGTGGGAAAGAACTTAATCAACTTGGTATTAATGCTAATGTTCATTGGGTATTAGGCAGATAAGTTTATAAGTAATTAGCAGAAAAAAAGGCAGTACCACTATAAATGGTACTGCCTTTTTTATGAATTACTTTTTTATGAAGTAAACTTGTTATGCTTTTAGTTATAACAAGTTCGTATCGGTTATGGAGCTGCTTGGTATAAGTCTGTTTGTTGTACTACAAACTTATCATTGAATTTGGCTGATAATACACCTTTACGATGTGCTAGTGCTGCTTGTAGTTTTTTGGCTACTTTAGCAATGGCAACATAAAGTTGCTTGTCAGAAGCATTTACGGTAACTTTTTCACCTTCATACAGAGTGGTAACTTCAAGTTTTTGTAAATGTGGCTCTACGGTAATGGTTGAGTCTAACGTCATAATAGACGGATAATGCTTAGAGATTTTTGCAAACTTATTCTCGATAGATTGCTTGATACCTTCAGTTATTTCAACGTGGTGTCCAGAAATTTTAATCTTCATAGTCTTACCTCTTTTGTTTATCTTCATCTTTGTCTTCATCTTCATAATCCTCCTTCAGTCATAAAAATGCAATAGAAAAAAGGTAGATAAATGCAATTAAATGTAACTTATTTTTTTACTCTGTTTTTCATTTTTTGGGCATGAAAAATGCACTTGGAAAATGAATGTTGAATAAATGAGGAATGAGTAGTTGAAGGAAGAGAAAGTGAGTTAAGGGCTTAAATAGTTGAACAAATCTAAGCAACACAATTAGAAAACGGCAAGTAAATTAAATTACTTGCCGTTTTTATTGTGTGCAGTCACTTGTTCTTAATAGTCTAAATAGCTTGCTTAAAATGCCTATCAAAGAAGTCCATGATAGTAGCGTTTAAATGCACCTTAACCTTTTTACCACGCATACTATGTTTACTGCCAGGGTAGGTCATTAATTCAAACAACTTACCTTCATCTTGTAAGGTTTTAATCAATTTTGTGGTGTTGGTAAATAATACGTTGTCATCAGCCATGCCATGGTAAACCATTAATGGGCCACTTAAGCCTGAAACATAAGGAAATACACTGCTTTTCTGATAGCCGGCTGCATTGACTTTAGGATGGTTTAAATAACGCTCAGTATAATGCGTATCATAGAGCATCCAATCGGTAACTGGCGCGCCACTAACACCCGCTTTGAAATAATCCCCAGCTTTAAACATAGTCATTAAAGCCATGTAACCGCCGTAAGAGTGACCAAAGATACCAATGCGATCTTTATCAACATACGGTAGTGTGTGTAGATATTTTACACCGGTAATTTGATCGTCTACTTCAACTTTGCCAAGCTCTTCATAAATGGGAAATTCAAAAGCAGTACCACGATAATTAGAGCCACGGTTATCAAGTTGATAAACAATATAACCTTGCGCAAGCATGTATTGAGTCATATCAGCGCCTTGCCATAAATTAGTTACACGTTGAGCGTGAGGACCACCATAAACCCTAACAATAACAGGGTACTTTTTACCCGGTTTCATATTTTCAGGTTTATATATTTTATAGTGCAAATTAGCTTGCCCGTCATCAGACTTTAAAGAGCCAAACTCAGGCATGACTAACGCATCATAATAAGGCGCGACAGGATGGGTAGGTGTCACTTTGTTTTCTGCTAACCAAGTTATATGCTCACCATTAGCTGCGTGTAAGCTTACTTGCTTAGGGGTTTTAGTATTTGAAAAACTATCAATATAACTTTCACTGGTAGCACTAAAGTTGATGTTATGAAAGCCATTACGTTTGGTAATTCGTTGTACATTTTCAGGAGATTTACCGCTAAGAGGTACTTTATATAAATGGCGTTCAAGTGGCGTATCAGCGCGACCAGTAAAGTATAGCCAGCCATTTTTTTCATCAACACGGGTCAGTGAATCAACTACCCACTCGCCTTTAGTCAATTGTGATATCAGCTCACCTTTGAGGTTGTAGTGGTAAAGGTGCTTGTAACCGTCACGCTCTGATGCCCAAATAAAAGTTTTATTATCACTTAAGAAGGTTAAATCTTTATGTAAGTTAAGCCAATGGCTAGATTTTTCGGTTAGTAGAGTCTTTTGGCGACGCTTTTTAAGATTATAGGTTTTTAATACTAAGGTTTTTTGATCACGACTTTGTAATTGGTAAGATAATTTTTTACTGTCACTAAGCCATTTTACTCGTGGAATGTAAATATCCTGATTATCACCAAGATCGACAAAGCGAATTCTTTTGCCTTTAATATCGGTAACCGCTAATTGAATATGAACATTATTAGTACCTGTAGCTGGGTAACGCTGTTCAATTAATTCAATCTTTTCAGCATATATTTCGTTACGAATAACCGTTTGCACAGGGGTTTCATCAACACGTAAAAAAGCAATGTGCTTTTCATTGGGCGACCACCAATAGCCGGTCATACGAGCCATTTCTTCTTGAGCAACAAATTCACTCATACCGTTTTTAATAGTACCAGTACCATCGATGGTTAACTGACGCTCTTCACCGGAAGCAATATTTAATACATAGATATTTTGCTCTCGAATATATGAAACAAAGTTACCTTTGGGTGAAAACTTAACGTCTGTTTCAAAACCCGCCGTCTCAGTTAAACGTTTAGCCGTTTTAGTCGTTAAATGGTAATAGTAAATATCACCATTAAGTGGAAACAACAAGGCACTACCATCTTGTGAAAATTGGTATTCCATAATACCAACACCGTAGATTCTCTGACGTTCACGGCGCGCTTTCTCTTCATCAGATAAGCTCTCTGGACCACTAAATAGTGACTGAGAGTCAACCAATAGTTTATTTTCTTTACTGGCTAGATTGTATTCCCATAAATCGTAACGATGTAAGTCATCGCTTTTACCTTGTAGGTAAGTTACCCGTGTTCCGTCAGGAGAGAATTTTAATGACTTGGGGGTTTGTCCATTAAGCGAAGGTGAACTATAAATGCGTTCAATAGTTAATTCTTCTGTGTTTGTTGCAACGAGTGTCGCTTTGATATTTTCATCAATTGCAAGAGCATTTGCATTTAGCGGTAAGGCTAATGAGCAAGCAAGGGCAATAAGTGCTTTTTTAACAGTAAATTTCATAGGAAAGTTATCTTATTAAGTTATTTTTTAGTTAATATGAATTGGTGGTTTCCGTGCGTTAATTTTATAACGGACATACCAAGTTTTATGACAGGCATTGTCTTTAAAACTGGCGTTGAGTGCAAGTTTGCTAATAATAAATATATTCTATAACGTGCCATTTATGTCAGTTAAACGGCACGTTATATGCCTTTAGTCGCTATTTTATCAATTCAATGAGTTCATGTATGGTTTTAACTGCCTTGATATTAGCGCCTAATCCTTCCATCGATTTATGGTAATTACGATAAGGAATATATATTTCGGTGAAGCCATGTTGGGCAGCTTCTTTTACCCGAGGTACACCACTATCTATCGGCCTAACATCTCCATTTAAACTCAGTTCACCCATAATGCAGGTATTTCTAGGAATGACAAAGTCGTTCAGACTACTTAACAGGGCTGATACCAGCGCTAGATCGATACACGTTTCAGACTCATCAATTTTTAAACCACCGACAATATTAAAAAAAGTATCGTGAAATATCTTTGTTTTAGTATGTTTACGAAGTATGCCTGTTAACATTTTAATTCTGTTCATGTTAAGGCCAACACAAACACGCTGCGGAAACTCGGCTTCGGTTTCAGTGGTTAAGCACTGAATCTCTAAAAGTAGGTTTCTGTTACCTTTGCGAATACAAGTAATTGTAGAGCCTGGGGATTCTGTGCTAGAGCCAGATAAAAATATCTCACTTGGGTTATCTACACTGAGCATACCGCGTTCACACATTTTAAATATACCAACGGTATCGATATCACCAAAACGGTTTTTGTTCGCTCTAAGAGTACGAATTTGACCGTCATTGGTGTCAATATGCAAAAGGGCATCAACGATATGCACTAGGGTTTGTGGTCCGGCAATTTCATTGTTTTTATTAACATGGGCAATAAGAAACATGGTGACATCGTTTTGTTTACAATATTGTGTTAACGCTTGAGCGGCACCTTTTACCTGAGAAGGTGAGCCTGGACTACCATTGGCATTTTCAGTAACAACAGCTTGAATTGAATCAATCACAGCAAACTTAATTTTGTTACTTTCTAACTCTTCTATAATTGCTTCTACACTGGTTTCAGAGAGTAAATAAAGATTGTCTTCGTTATAATCTAGCTTTAAACGCTGCACACGATTTTTGAATTGGGACAGTGACTCTTCAGCTGTACAATATAACGACGCGGTTGTTTGTGACATGCGAGCAATAAGATCTGAAAGTAACGTAGTTTTACCTGCTCCCGGATCGCCTGAAATAATATTGACAGAGCCTGTTGTGACACCGCCACAAAGCACACGGTCTAGCTCACCTATGCCAGTAAGTTGTTTTTCTGCGTCAGTGGTTTTTATTTCGTTTATTTTTTTAGAACCGCCACCTGTTAAGCCAGCATAACCGCCCGTATTTGTGCGAGTAACGCTATTTTTACTTGCTGATTTTGGTATTTTCATTTCTACCAAGGTATTCCATGCCCCGCAACGGCATTGCCCCTGCCATTGAGTGAAGCTCATGCCGCAATCGGTGCATACAAATTCTAACTTTGCTGCTTTTGCCATCTAGATTTTACCTACCTTTAAACGATAAAGTACCTGCAATAAGGATGTGTCATCACAGACGTATTATGCTAATTATACTAATTATGTGGTTATCAATAAAATACAATAGGGTGCAATAAATAACCTTTAATGTACAAAGTCATTGAGAGGCATGGAAATTGCTTGGTTTTTAATGATAAGGTTGAGTAGGTTATAATGATTTTGATTTTTTGTCTAAGCTAAAAATAACGATAATAATTGTTAACTATTAATAAAACTACATATAGCGATTAAAATTTTTGCTATAAGAGAAATAAATAATAACACTATGAATAAAAATTTCAGCAAACATCATAAAATCATTGAAGATTTTCGTGGTAAAGTGAATAAGTCAGGTTTTGACGGCAGCTTTAGTGAGGTGACAGAACACCTCACTAAGAATGAACGTTTTTTATTGAAAATGGAATTAAAACGTTTAGCGGGTGCTTGCACACGTGCCATTGATTTACGTGGCTTAGTTAATGGCGAATGTCAGTTATTTGACTTTCAAGGCCAAGCACATTTTTTAGATGAGGTAGCCATTGCTGCTTTCAAAGAAAGTGCCTCAATTTATGGCGGTTATACTTTTGGTGTTTATGAAGCAGTCAAAGATGCTAAAAACAGCTTTCGTAATCTTTATAAAAATGAGCAAATCACACCTAGTGCTATCGATAATAGCAGTAACAACAAGAAAGTAGGCACAGAAAAGCTCCAATATCCAGCCAAGCTTCACCTCTTAGAAAATTACCCTAACCGTGCAGAAGAGCGAATGAACTTTGCCATTGGTATTACACTAACGGTTGATAATAAACAGCCGGTAGTGACCAGCAGTATCGATATAAGTGTTAGAGGCATTAAATTTAAACTTATTAATGAAATCGCTTTATTTAAAGGTGATCAATTAACCATAGCATTTACAGGTTTAGAACAAGAGTTTCAATTTAGTAAAACTAGTTTATTTTACTTTGAAGTTAAAAATTCCTTACGTGATTCTGGTACCCAGATCATAGGTTGTCAGCGTGTAGATATCCCTGAGAATGATGGCTTTGAACGTTTTTTAGTGGGTTATATCCAAGGAAATAAACGCCGTTATAAAATAAATTTAGATAATAGCTTAGTCGCATTACAAGCAAGAAGTCTTGAGCAGTATGCATTAGTTAAATTAAATGAATTGGTTGTATTCATGCATAGCGCTAATGGTGATGAAGACAAAGCTACGCCACGCTATGCCCTAACAACTAAAAACAATCAAAAGTTATATCAATATTGGCGAGATGATAAAAATCGTTCGGCATTGCATTACCTTATTAATGTTGAACGTTTTCAACGGTTACAGGCCTTACAGCAGCATGGCAAAGACTTATTGGTTTTTAGCTTCATTCATCAACATAAAGGTCATAAGTTTTTTTATACTGTAGATGAAGAGCAACTTAAAGATGATAGTGCTTTTTTTATGCGATTTTTAGCTTTTGCTGCCAGTAAAAATACCTTTGCCATAACGGCATTAAAATTTCATAAAATGAATCCAGAACAGGCTTATTCACCTTTTACTTTATCAACGGCTATGACTAAGCAGCAAAACTATATAAACCCCCCTTTAACAGATGAAGTGAATCATATTCTTGCTAACTTGCCTTGTGCAGTTACTGCAACGGATGTTACCAACTCAAGCGAGGTTAGTGATTATCAAGCGCTAGGTTATACCGGTATTGATCTTGATAGACTTAAAAGCTTTGGTCATAAATACAGTGATAAAGAAAACCAAGTGGATGAAATAACTTTAGGTTTTGGTCATCAACGTCAAGAAGTACGGTTTAAGTACCAGACTCCGGTAGTTATTGAGTGTGATGAGTTGAATTGGACAGGGCAATCGGCAGACTTCTCAGTCTCTGGACTGAAAATTAATATAGAAGTTACTGCGACACTTTCTAAAAATGATATTGTATTTTTAAGTTTTCCAAAGTTACAAAAAATAACCTCAGCTTTCGACCTTAAAAAATTACCTTACAAGGTCATGAGGGTAAGTAAAAATAAACGTGTGGTAAGTTTACGTGTGTCTGTAAAAGAACACCAACATATAGGTAGGTCATTTTTCAAACTGTTAATTGATAAAAATAAAAACAAGTTAACGCCGGATGAATATGCCATGTTAACACCTGGTTTATCAGGTGCATTAAGAACCTTGTATGCTGTAAATATGGTAATACCTACGGCAATGGTGCAATCAAGTGGTAGTCGCTATAAAGTAGAGAGCATAGTCGCAGGGCAAAACGGTTATCAAAGCCATAAGAACTTATTATCAGCCATGTTACGTTTAAGTGATAGGCACGGTTATTACAATTTATATCCTATTTTAGGCAATTTACAGGTCAGTAATTTACTCGATCAATATATGAAAAACTTATTGGCAAGTGATGCCGCTGTTAGTGAACTGATTTATATTGCCATTGACCCAAGTATTAGCGATATTGAAAAGTCGGTAACGATAAAGCAGGCGAGTGAATTAAAGACTGCACAGATGAGAAACTTTTTTATTAAAAAGTCTTTGAAACAAGGTGATTTTTATAGTTTACAATTAAAGCTGTCGCGTACTGATGAAGCGAATATGGAGCATTTAAATCCTGAGTTGGCTTATATAGGCTCTTATGCAATACATAGGGGTAAGCAACTTGAACAGGAAATATATAGTGTTGCAGGGGTAGTTCAGCTAATGGATGTAACACAAGAAACGCTGTTCAGATATACTTTAGCTAACTAGGGTTAACTAAAGCAGTTAATATTTTTGATGCTAATAATTAGCATCAAAAATAGCTTAAGTTAAGCTTGTATCATTTTAACTGGTCTAAATACTTAGGCTAACCAATGTAAAAGGCAGTCTAAACCTTGCTCATTAATACTACTGTCAGCTTGTGCTAGTACGATGGGCTTAGCGTGAAAGGCAACGCCAAAACTTGCCGCAGCCATCATCACTAAGTCATTAGCACCATCACCCATGGCAACCGTTTGGTTTTGTGGTATTTGATATTCTTTAGTTAAAATGGCTAGAGAGTCGGCTTTAACTTGCGCATCGACTACATCACCTAATACCTTACCAGTAAGCTTACCATCGACAATTTCAAGGGTATTAGCAAAGGCTGCATCTAAGTGTAAAGTGTCCTTTAAATGATCAGCAAAATAAGTAAAGCCACCTGAAGCAATAGCAATTCGCCAGTTATGTTTTTTCAGCTCTAAGATCAGTGGCTTTAATCCAGCCATTAATGGAATGTTTTTGGCGACATCACTTAATATACTTTCTGGTGAATTAGCTAATGTTGCCACACGTTGATGTAAGCTTTGTGCAAAATCAAGTTCACCCAACATAGCACGCTCAGTTACTTCCGCCACTTCTTCACCAACACCGGCTAATTTGGCAATTTCATCAATACACTCAATTTCTATCGTGGTTGAGTCCATATCCATCACTAACAAGCCAGGCTCACTTAAAGTCGGTACTTGCGTTACTAAAGCGGCCTCAATGTTATTCGCGAGTGCGAAGTCAGCTAAAGCTTTACGTGCTTGAATAAAGTTAGTGCAGTTTACTTGAAAGCGACAACTGGTTTGATTATTACGGTGGTTAATTGTGGTAAGCGTTGTGATTTGAATTTGTGTATTATTTTGTAGTGCCAATAGCTGCAATAATGAAATTTGCTGGAATACGACGAGCTCTACTTGTACTTCTTCAGATGCTTCTGACAGAGTATCATTACCTAAAGTGAGTGCTTGCTCTGATAGAGCAAAGGAGACAGGTAATTGAATGTTAGTTAGTTCTTGCGCTAAATACTGTTCAAGCGATAGGGGTAAAACATTGGCGATATAAGACACGTTAGCTCTCTAGGGTATTGGTATTCTGTATAATAATAAACTTCACATCAGTTCATAATCTAACTATAGTGACACTATCAATGGTCTAAAATAGTCATCTGTGTTTTTATGAAGCAAGCCGAACAGCCTTTATACCCTAAATTATCGTCGATTTATAATAAAATTCTGCAATTAGCTAGTGCGATTTTGCTTATCATAGTACTGATGAGTATCTTACAGGCTAGTGGCGGGAAAAATAGCGATAACTTAAGGGCACATTTTAACTATATTGCTAAGCAGCAACTGCAGCAAGCTATTGCTGGCGCTGCTGTTATTCTTGAGCAAACGCATAAGAATAAAAAAGATAAAGAAGACTTTTTAAAGCGTTATCTTGATGGTTTAACAAAAGTTAACTTTGTTAAACAAGCGCATTTATATGATGCTTCAGGGGCTTTATTAGTATCGAGTGTTTCGGTGGAAAAAGATAAGCAGGGCAATGATCTTACTTCACCCAAGGCTAAAAGCATTAATGATCTTTATGGTATTTCGCCACATCAACGTAACCTAACAGATACCTTAACGCCTTTTGTTGAAGAGATTAGGTATACAGATTCAAGCAGCTATAAACTTCACGGTTATTTACGATTCACCATCGAGCAGTCATATTTAATTAACATATTAGCTAAAGCAGACGAAGAACAGCAGTCTTTGCAGCGTTTAATGTTGCTATTAGCTGGTGTGATTGGTTTTTTACTTACTCGAGGATTAAATCGCTTCAGTAGGCGAGGTTATCGTTTAAGCGAGAGTACTGAAAAGGTTAAAAAAGTATAACTACTGGTTACCACTCAAAATCCCAAACCTACTGAAACAGGAATATTGAACGGTGAGGGGATTTGCTAGTTATTTAAGTGAAGAAAACCTGTTCGATATTATGCTCAAGTTGTTCAGCGATTTCTTCGGAACTCTCTGTCCGGATAGTTGTTAAGACATTAAAAATCTTGATTAGATTGATTGGAGAGTTAGTTGCTACTTCTTGACTTATAGCTTCTTTAGCCATGAACTCTTTACTTTTTACTTCAGTACCCATTACCTCAGGGCTTAGCGGCATTGATGGTGCATCGGTCTCTAATACTAAACTTTCAAGCGGCAAACGTTTAACAGTGTTTATCGTTTTCTTAGCGCGTGAATAGGTAATGGTACTGCCAATACCGAGTTTAAAGCCTAAGTCTAGGTAATCTTTTGCTTGTTGATAGCTCCCCGAAAATCCATGAATAACACCAGAACGTGCGAGTTTATATTGTTTCAACATGGGAACAATATATTGATGGGATTGCCTATGATGGATTATTACCGGTAAGTCATTTTGCTTAGCAAGATTAAGTTGACAATCAAAAAAATGTTGCTGTTTTGCTAACTCTTTTATCGGCTCGTCACTTCGCTTGATATTTGCGCCATCTATGCCGGTTTCACCAATGGCAATAATGTTACTCTTTTCTAGGGTTACTTTAGCCGTTAATTGCTCTAGGTGGACGTTATTTAATCCGTCTAAAAACCACGGATGAATGCCTAAGCACGCATGAAGCTGAATAGGTTTATTATGATAGCGCTTCGCTATGGTGAGTACGTTATCAAAATTATCAGGAGAAATTGCTGGCACGATTATACGGTTGATAGCTAACTTAGCGCACTGTGCTAGTAAACTAGGTAGTTGTTCTCTAAATACAATATCATCAAGATGGCAATGACTATCGGTAAACTGCATCATTGCCTCCTTGATCAATCTTGGTTGAGAATATTTTTACTTTTTATCGCTTACTTTTTACTTTATTAGAACATAATTAACGGTATTAATTTATAACTAGTTAGCGTAAGTGAAAGGAAAATGCACGGAGCTGACGATAGTCAGTGAGTACCTTTGACGAATCAATTACGCTAATTAGGCCTAAATTTAGATCGTTACACTCTTAATTTAAATCTAGATCATACTAGTGAAAGAAACAAAGCACGGAGCTGACGAATGTCAGTGAGTATTTTTGTGACGAATCAATTGTGTGATCTAGGTTAAATTTACATGCGTTCCATTACTTCAATGCCTAAAATATCTAAGCCTTGCTTTAAGGTATCGGCGATAACTTTACATAAAGCTAAACGCGAGGCTTTAACCTCATCACTGATACCTTCTTTAAGAATAGGACAGGCTTCATAAAAACTCATGTAAAGGCTAGCAAGCTCGTATAAATAATTACATAACAAGTTAGGCGTGCCTTCACTAATCACAGCATCAATAACATCTTCAAGTTGTAATAATTTTAATGCTAACGCTTTTTCTTGTGGTTCAGCTATGTTTATAACTGAAGTATTAATTGCGGCATTATTTTCTGTAGTACCAGTTTTACTCTCTGCCTTAGAGAAGATACTTTGAATACGAGAGTAAGCATATTGTAAGTAAGGAGCAGTAGCACCTTCAAAGCTCAACATCGTTTTCCAGTTGAAAATGTAATCACTAGTACGGTTTTTCGATAAATCGGCAAACTTAACTGCACCAATACCCACTTTCTTTGATATTTCAGTTAAATCGGCATCGCTAATCTCTGGGTTTTTCTCTTTGATTAACGCAGCTGCACGCACGATGGCTTCATCAAGTAATTCTGCTAACTTGATAGTACCGCCAGTACGGGTTTTAAATGGCTTGCCATCATCACCCATCATCATACCAAACGGACAATGTTGATAACCAACATTATCAGGTAAGAAGCCAGCTTTACGGGCAACAATCTCAACTTGTTTAAAGTGTAATGCTTGACGAGCGTCAGTAAATATAATGATGCGATCAGCTGCTAGCTTACCACTACGGTAGCGACACGCTGATAAATCAGTAGTGGCGTATAAGAAACCGCCACCTGATTTTTGTACTATGAATACTGGTGCTTCGCCATCTTTGTTAGCCATTTCATTAATGAAAACAACTTTAGCGCCTTGGCTCTCTTCGGCAATTTTTTTCGCCATTAGCTCATCAATCACGGCAGATAAATCATCGTTATATGCGCTTTCGCCCATAATGTCTGAGCGTTTTAATGATACATTTAATTTAGCGTAAATTTCTTCACTGTGGGTGATTGAAATATCAATAAATTGTTGCCATAACTTGGCACAAGCAGCATCGCCACTTTGTAACTTAACAACGTCTGCACGGGCTCTATCGGCAAATCCTTCTTCGTTATCAAAGCGAACTTTTGCTTCACGGTAAAAGTTCTCTAAATCAGCAAGCGCTGTTTCTGCAACTTCATCACTGGCAAGTTTATCGCTTAAATGTGCGATTAACATACCAAATTGTGTGCCCCAATCGCCCATGTGGTTTTGACGAATAACTTTGTCACCACGAAACTCGAGTGCGCGTACAACGGCGTCACCAATGATAGTTGAGCGTAAATGACCAACATGCATCTCTTTAGCAAGGTTAGGTGCTGAATAATCAACAACGACTGTTTGTTGCTTATCATCAGCAGCGATGCCTCGCTGTGCTACGCCAATGTTGTCATCTTGGGCAACGTGGTTTAATTGTGTAGCTAACCAGTCATCACTTAAATGAATATTAATAAAACCAGGGCCTGCTAATTCAATTTTGCTTGCTATACCGTCTAGGTCTAACTCAGCAACAACCTTAGTGGCTAACTCACGTGGGTTAGTTTTTAATTTTTTAGCTGCGCCCATAACACCATTGGCTTGATAATCACCAAATTCTGGGCGGTTAGATAAACTTAGCGCAGGGTTAGTGCCTTGTGGTAAACCCGCAGCAACCATAGCCGCGCTGACTCTCGTACTCAAAATTTCTTTAATATTCATAAATAGACTCTTTTTCATTATTATTTGATTCAATACAGGCATCAATCGTGCTCATTGACATGCGTCAACTCCGCGCGTTTTCTTTTGTCTTGAACCAACTAACCGCGAAAAAGAAGCTATTACGCAGTTAGTAAAAATTTATTTGTTTTTGATATTTTACTTAATAGAATATCAAAACTTTTTAATTCATTCAGGTTTGGTTAAGTAGATAGCGTTATAGCAAGGCGCTTAATCATTTTTATAAAGGAGCTTAGTACACTAAGTGACCGCATAAAAATTATTAAGCAACGCTGCTAGAACGTTATATACGACACCAAACTAGTGCTCGCGGGTCGAGTGGAACGTGATATCAGGATTACGTTCTTGGGCTAGCGATAAATTAACCATAGTCGGTGCGATATAGGTTAAGTTATTGCCGCCATCTAATGCGAGGTAATCACCTGATTTTTTCTTAAACTGCTCTAAGGTACGTTCATCATCACAAGTACACCAGCGCGCTGTAGCAACACTAATAGCTTCGTAAATAGCATCAACTTTGTATTCAGTTTTTAATCGTTGTACAACAACTTCAAACTGCAATACACCCACTGCGCCAACAATCATATCGTTGTTAATGAAAGGTCTAAATACCTGTACAGCACCTTCTTCAGATAGCTGAATCAAACCTTTTTGTAATTGTTTCGCTTTTAATGGATCACGTAAACGAATACGGCGGAACATTTCAGGGGCAAAGTTAGGTATACCGCTAAATTTCATCATTTCACCGGCAGTGAAGGTATCACCTATTTGAATACTACCGTGGTTATGTAAACCGATAATATCCCCAGCATAAGCCTCTTCAACGTTCGAACGATCGCCAGCCATAAAAGTTACTGCATCGGCAATTTTTACGTCTTTTCCAAGACGAACTTGTTTCATCTTCATGCCTTTTTCATACTTGCCTGAGCAAATACGCATGAAAGCGATACGGTCTCGATGTTTAGGATCCATATTGGCTTGAATCTTAAAGACAAAGCCAGAGAATTTTTCTTCCTCGGCAGTTACTTCACGTAAATCTGTTTTACGTGGTAATGGTTTAGGTGCCCACTTAGTCAGACCATTAAGCATGTGATCAACACCAAAGTTACCCAATGCGGTACCGAAAAATACCGGTGTTAATTCACCGTTTAAAAATTCTTCTAAATTAAAATCATGAGACGCGCCAGAAACAAGCTCTAACTCTTCTCTTAGATCGTCAGCATAGCTACCAATGATTTTATCAAGTTCAGGGTTGTGAAGACCTTTTATAATGCGCTCTTCTTGAATCATGTGACCTAGGCCCGATTGATATAAGACAATTTCGTCTTCAAGAATATTATAAATGCCCTTAAATTCTTTACCCATGCCTATTGGCCAAGTAATAGCTGCACATTTTATTTTTAATACTTCTTCAACTTCATCCATGACTTCCATTGGGTCACGTACATCGCGATCCATTTTGTTCATGAAGGTAATTATTGGCGTATCACGAAGACGTGTTACTTCCATTAATTTAACCGTACGTGCTTCAACACCTTTGGCAACATCAATTACCATCAAACATGAATCAACGGCGGTAAGCGTTCGGTAGGTATCTTCCGAGAAATCTTCATGACCAGGGGTATCAAGTAAGTTTACTAAACAGTCTTTGTAAGGGAATTGCATTACCGAGGTGGTAATTGATATACCACGTTCTTTTTCCATTTCCATCCAGTCAGATTTTGCGTGTTGACCTGACTTTTTACCTTTTACCGTTCCCGCTCTTTGTAAGGCTTGTCCAAACAAAAGTACTTTTTCGGTGATGGTGGTTTTACCCGCATCGGGGTGAGAAATGATGGCAAAGGTGCGACGTAGATCGACCTGCTGTTTCTGTACAGACATGCAAAGTACCTGTTAAGTAAATAGTAGAGAAGCAGCTATAGCACTTGGCTTAATATTAGGCTTCTCATCATTATTAGAAAATTGCGCGTATTGTACCATTAAAATAGAAAAAATCTGTAAAAAGCACTGTTATTCTTAAGGTAAAAAAATGGACAGCTAAAAACGAGTCTATTCTCATATTAAGTATTAATTTATGCTCTTAATTGATTTGTTCGAAACACCTAAAGACAACTATTTATGCTCAATAGGTGAAGTAATAAATACCTTGTTATCCATATACTCTCTGTCGGGCTATTTGTGATTGTTGGACCTAAATGTTTTTAAAATGAACATAAAATAAATCGGGGGGTATTGAGATATTCTAGACGAAAAAAAACCTTAACATTGCTGTTAAGGTTTCGTTCCTTCTCAAAAAGAGAATAGATGGTGCCGACTGCCGGAATCGAACTGCTGTACGTTCATGAATTACTGATTCAATCAGTAGGGCGGTTGTTACTTCGGTTTGAGTAAATGACAGGCAATAAAAAAGCCTCAACATAAATGCTGAGGCTTCGTTATGAATGGTGCCGACTGTGGGAATCGAGCTGCTGCACGTTAATGAGTTACTGATTCAATCAGTCGTGGCTTGTTAAATTGCAGACGAAAAAAAACCTTAACATTACTGTTAAGGTTTCGTTTCTTCCTTTCGGAATGAATGGTGCCGACTGCCGGAATCGAACTGGCGACCTACTGATTACAAGTCAGTTGCTCTACCAACTGAGCTAAGTCGGCACACAAAGC
>MAAB01029212.1_pt1 | contig 79935 bp, 69 predicted proteins | sample 1115991 | NCBI WGS metagenome assembly MAAB01 (sample SAMN04961124, study PRJNA320927) | seawater metagenome | isolation source: sample BD02T18 sea water enriched with oil for 18 days | place: USA:Gulf of Mexico | collected 2013-07-27
TATTTTATGTTTTTTAATATATTTGACGATTTATCATAAAATAAACTTGACCATATGGTCAGAATGTATTTTTATATATAGGGAATAAAAGTAAGTTTTTCTCAAATAAAGCGTTAATCGACCATAAAATAACAATCAAATACAAGGATAGGTAATGACTATTACCCATGACATAAAATCAAATCGATTACTTGATGTTGAAATAATAGATAATTTCTCTGATATGACCCCAGCATTAACTGACAAGCAAGTGTTGGTTGCTAGTGAACGTTGCCTCTTTTGTCACGACGCGCCTTGCATAGATGCGTGCCCAACGGGGATCAATATCCCTCTCTTTATCAGAAAAATTAATACTGGTAATGCTCATGGCGCAGCGAAAGAAATTTTGTCTGCAAACGTTTTAGGTGGCAGTTGTGCCCGTGTTTGTCCAACCGAAACTTTATGTGAACAAGCCTGTGTTCGAAATTCTTGTGAAGAAGCACCAGTAGAAATTGGTCGGTTACAACGGTATGCAGTTGACCACTTAGATAAGGATCTGCCTTACCCATTTACCCGAGCTACAGAGTCAGGTAAGCACGTAGCCATTGTTGGTGCGGGTCCCGCAGGTCTAGCTTGTGCTCATCAGCTGGCACGTAATGGTCATAAAGTCACTATTTATGAAGCAGCAAATAAAAGCGGTGGTTTAAATGAATACGGCATTGCCTTGTATAAATTGATTGATGACTATGCACAACAAGAGGTGGATTTTGTACTTGAGATTGGTGGTATTGATATTAAGTATCAGCAAGCCTTAGGGCGTGATGTTTCTTTAAATCAATTACGTGAAAATCATGATGCGGTATTTCTTGGAATAGGCATGAGTGATGTTAATGCACTAAATATTCCTGGTGAGGATAGTGTTGGTGTGGAAGATGCCGTTGCCTATATTCGAGATTTACGACAAGAAAATTCATTGGCTAACTTACCTGTAGGAAGAAGAGTCATTGTTATTGGTGCAGGTATGACCGCAATTGATATTGCTGTGCAAAGTAAAAAATTAGGTGCTGAAAATGTGACGATAGTTTATCGACGAGCCATGAGTGCTATGGGTGCCTCAGAGCATGAACAAGAATTAGCTTTGAAAAATGGGGTAACTTTTATTTGTAATGCGCAACCGAAGCAAATAATAGCAGACGATTCAGGCGTTACTGTAATGGAGTTTAGTAAAACAAAGCTTGATAACAATGGGAAATTAACGTTAACAAAAGAAAATTTTTCACTGCCTTGTGATGTGGTGTTTAAAGCAATAGGGCAGAAGTTTTCAGCCTCTGCATTCGATGACAAACCTGATGATAAACCCGCTTTAGATAAGCGTGGCAGAATAGCCGTGGATGACAGTTATCAAACAACGCTGAAGAATGTGTTTGCAGGCGGTGATTGCATTAATGGTAAAGATCTAGTTGTTGAGGCTGTAGATCATGGTAACAAAGCTGCTTTGGCGATTCATCAGCAATTATTAAATTCAAATACCCAGCAACAGAAACAATGATAAAAATAGGGTCTAAGGAAAATTATTATGAAAAGCACAGCAAATAGAAATAACAAGAATTTAGCTTGTGAGTTTATTGGCATTAAATCAATTAACCCTTTCTGGCTAGCTTCAGCGCCACCTACAGATAAAGCTTATAATGTTGTTAGAGCGTTTGAAGCGGGTTGGGGCGGTGTTGTATGGAAAACGTTAGGTGAAGATCCTGCGCCAATAAATGTGTCATCACGTTATGGAGTGCACTATGGACAAAATAGACAAGTTGTTGGTTTTAATAATATCGAATTGATTACAGACCGTCCTTTTCAAGTTAATTTAGATGAGATTACCCAAGTTAAAAAAGACTGGCCAGACAGGGTCATTATTGTTTCTTTAATGGTGCCTTGTGAAGAAGAGGCTTGGAAAAAAATTCTACCGCCAGTTGTTGCGACTGGCGCTGATGGTATTGAGCTAAACTTTGGTTGCCCTCATGGTATGCCAGAGCGAGGTATGGGCGCTGCCGTAGGACAAGTGCCAGAATATATTGAAATGGTTACACGTTGGTGTAAGCAATATTGCTCATTGCCAGTAATTGTTAAATTAACACCCAATATTACCGATGTACGCAAACCAGCAGAAGCGGCTTGGCGTGGTGGTGCCGATGCTGTGAGTTTAATTAATACCATCAACTCTATTACTTCGGTTAATTTAGACAGTATGTCACCAGAGCCAAGTGTCGATGGTAAAGGTACCCATGGTGGTTATTGTGGCTCTGCGGTAAAACCAATCGCCTTAAGCATGGTGTCAGAAATAGCCCGAAATCCAGAAACTTCTTCTTTGCCTATTTCTGGTATCGGAGGTGTATCAAATTGGCGTGATGCTGCTGAATTTATTGCTTTAGGAGCCAGTAATGTGCAGGTTTGTACTGCGGCAATGTTATACGGTTTTACCATTATCGATGATTTGTGCGACGGTTTAAGTGATTGGATGGAGAAAAAAGGTTACCAAAATATCAGCGATTTTAGTCGCATGGCGATTCCAAACACCACTGATTGGAAGAACTTGAACATGAACTATAAGCGTATTGCTCATATTAATGAGGATGCTTGTATTCAATGTGGTAGATGTTTTGCTGCCTGTGAAGATACTTCACATCAAGCAATATTAAAAACAGGTGATATTGATAATCGAAAGTATACGGTTATTGAGGAAGAATGTGTTGGTTGTAATTTATGTGAAATTACTTGTCCAGAGCCTAATGCTATTGTAATGAAAGATATTGATACGGGCGAACCCCATTTAAGCTGGTTGCATCATCCTGAAAACCCATATAAGGAAGAGCTATAAAGTAGAAATAAAGCTAACAATGATAGAGATAACAATGAAAACAAGGAAATAGCATGAAAAATGAAAACAATAATAATGTAGATTCCAGTTCAATGGCTATACAAGTAGGTGAATTTGTTGAACTAAACGTACAAAGTGATGTTCGTGATAGCTCATTATACAATGAAGATATTGCGCCAACTAAAGTCGCTCAGCGAACATGGCATAAGGGCAATGTTGCGGCTTTATGGATTGGTATGGCGATTTGTGTGCCTACTTATACATTGGGAGGCGTATTAACGGCTTATTTTGGATTATCGGTAATGGAGGCCTTATTTACTATTTTTATTGCCAATATCATTGTACTGATACCGTTAACCTTAAATGCCTTTGCGGGTACTAAATACGGTATTCCTTTTCCTATATTACTGCGTAGTTCATTTGGGCTGTATGGCTCAAATATTCCTTGCTTGATTCGCGCTATTGTTGCTTGCGGTTGGTTTGGCATTCAAACCTTGTTTGGTGGCATTGCTTGCCATTTATTATTATCTGAGATTTCCACTACCTGGGCTGCCCTTGGTAGTGTAGGGGAAGTTTACGGATTTTTTATGTTTTTAGTGTTAAACCTTTATGTGGTTATTAAAGGTGCGAACGCTATTAAGCAATTAGAAAACTGGTCAGCACCTATCTTGTTAACCGTTGGTATTGGTTTGATGCTGTGGGCATTTCCACAAATAAACTTAACTGAAATATTGGCGATTAAAGCCAACAGACCTGAAACAGATAGTGCTACGCCTTATTTAATGGCGGGCATTACTGCTATGGTCGGTTTTTGGGCGACATTAAGTTTGAATATTCCTGACTTTAGTCGCTTTGTTAAGTCACAAAAAGATCAAATAACAGGACAAATTTTGGGTTTGCCTTTAACGATGTTTTTCTTTGCTTCATTGGGGGTTGTATTAACCGCAGCCTCAACGAACTTGGTAGGTGAGAGTATTTCAGATCCCATTAATTTAATTGGTAAAATTGATAATTCTGTAATGGTAGTGATAGCCATGATACTGATCATTATCGCGACATTATCCACCAATAGTGCCGCAAATATAGTATCTCCGACCAATGACTTTCAAAATGTAGCACCGAAGATTATTAGCGAAAAACGTGGCGTTTTATTAACGGGGTTAATTGGTGTGTTAATGATGAGCTGGGAGTTACTAAAAAAAATGCATTGGATTGACTCAGATGTCAGTGTTGAAGCTTTATATTCCAATTGGCTATTAGGTTATTCAAGTTTACTGGGCCCAATAGCCGGTATAATGATAGTTGATTATTTTGTTATTAATAAACAGCAACTAGATTTAGTTTCTTTGTATAAACAAGGAGGCAGTTATCGCAATGTTAATTATCATGGTTTGATTGCCTTCTTTATTCCCGCGGCATTGACAATCTTTTCATTGAGTACAGGGAAACTACATTGGTTTTATGACTATGGTTGGTTTACAGGCTCGTTATGTGGTGCATTGATTTACTATATTTTAAAATTGAATACTTTACAGTTAAAAGAGGCTAGAGCATGAAGGATTTAAGAGTAAATAAAGATCGTCTTTGGCAGAGTTTGATGACAATGGCCAAAATTGGCGCAACTGACAAAGGTGGTTGTAAACGTTTAGCTGCAACCGCTCTAGACGGACAAGCGAGGGATTTGTTTGTTCAATGGTGTAAAGAGGAAGGTTGCACTATTACCATTGATAAAATGGGCAATATTTTTGCCCGTCGAAAAGGTAACAATAATGAATTACCTGCCGTTGTCACAGGTAGTCATTTGGATACTCAGCCAACGGGCGGCAAGTTTGATGGTGTTTTTGGTGTACTGGCAGGCTTAGAAGTGTTGAGGACTTTAAACGAAAATGAGGTTGAAACAAATACACCATTTGAGTTTACAGTGTGGACTAACGAAGAAGGCTCTCGTTTTCAACCTGCCATGCAAGGCTCTGGTGTTTATGTCGGTCGTTTTGATCTAGAAACAGAGTTAAATAAAACGGATATTGATGGCTTAGTGTTACGCGATGAGTTGGCTAAAATTGGTTACCTAGGTGATGAAGAGCCCGGTAGTCGCAATATTGGTGCTTTTTTTGAAACTCATATCGAACAAGGACCAATATTAGAAGACGAAGACAAGGTTATTGGGGTAGTGCGCTTAGGGCAAGGAATTCGCTGGTATGACATAACTGTTACGGGTAGAGAATCTCACGCGGGATCCACGCCAAAACATCTACGTTATGATGCTTTACTAACCGCAAGTAACATCGTTACTGAAATCAGTAATATTGCCTATAATAATCCGCCTAACGGATTAGGAACAGTTGGTTTTATGGAGGTTTATCCTAATTCAAGAAATACAATTCCAGGCAGTGTTAAATTCAGCGCTGATTTGCGTAACCCAGATCCAACAGTACTAGCTAAAATGGATAAAGAGCTGCAAGGTTACTGTCAGCTATTAGCTGACAAATGTCAGCTTGATATAGAGGTTGATCACTTTTGGTATTTTGCTCCTGTAGAGTTTACTGCTTCTGATAATGTTAAAATAGCCGCTGAAAATCTCGGTTATAGTCATATGGATATTTTTGCTGGTGCTGGGCATGATGCCTGTTACATGGCCGATATAGTTCCTTCTGGAATGGTATTTACGCCTTGTAAGGATGGTATTAGCCATGCGGAAATTGAAGATACCACTGCCGAGCAATGTGAAGCTGGTTGTAATGTATTGATGCATGCAATGCTGGAAGCTTCAAATAATATGCAAGTGAAAGGTTAAGCCATGTTGGACACCCTATATCTAAGATGCTCTGAGTGAACTTATTGCTTAATTACTGTAAATTGAATAAAGTTTAAGCAGTTGTTCTGTTTTTGTTGAGTTACTAAATAGTTCCACTTGCGTGTTAGTTGCTTTTTATCTACTATAGCGCGGTTAAATGATATAGGAGAGTTGGCTGAGTGGCTTAAGGCGCTCGCTTGGAAAGCGAGTGAAGGTTTATCCCTTCCGTGAGTTCGAATCTCATGCTCTCCGCCATATTGATACGAAAATGGGCACCTCATTAGAGGTGCCCATTTTTGTTTCTGAGATAGCGTGAAGCAAGTTGAGGTTTCTTGGATTGAAAGGGGCAGCGGTAGCAACAATGCCGCTGACAAGTGAGAAAAATTTAAGCGAATTGATTTATTTTCCTAATGAGTTCAATAAAAACAGCACTAGCAATTGATGTTAATTCATCTGGAAAGTCATAATCAGGGTTATGTAACTGAGGGCTATCTACACCAGCACCTATTGTGAACATGGCTCCTTCTTTGCTTGAATCTAAAAGCCGACCAAAATCCTCAGACCATCGATAAGGTTCGTTGATAGTATTGCATTTTACTTTTGCTTTGCTACATGCAGCAGTCACCAAGTCATAAGCTAAGTTTGTATTGGTACATGTAGAAAAAACATCTTCTTTGGAAATATTACTTTTTATTCTTTCCTCATTTGCAATTTCATTTATTATTAACTCAGCCTCGGTATACATACGCTCCATAAGCTCGTTACTACTTGTTCTTAGTGTCGCCATAACCGTAGCGCTGCCAGGTGAAGTGCCAAAATTAGCTCCACCCATTTGTGCTGAAATGATAGTAACTGAGATATATTCATCATCTAAAGCTTTGAATATTTGAGGCAAGTTGTTTAAACGCTGAATGATTTTACACAAGGCAATAGCAGGACTAATTCCATCCTCTGGATGTGCAGCATGAGATTCAATACCATCTAACTGAATAATTATTCCTTGTGAGGCAAAGTTAAAAATACCAGGCTTTACATAAACTTCACCAAGTGGTTTTCCTGGTAAGTTATGGAGTGCAAAAGCAAAATCTGGTGCAATATTTATGAAAAGCGGATCTTTGACCACTTCTATTGCTCCTGTACCAATCTCTTCTGCAGGTTGAAATAAAAGAATAACACGTCCATTTAGTAATTCATTTTTGGACAAAAATCTACCAACCTCGCAAAGAATGGCCATGTGTCCATCATGACCACATTTGTGAGAAACATGGTCGTTAACCGATTTGTGTTCAAAACTATTAATTTCTTGTATCGGAAGGGCATCTAACTCGCATCGTAACAATAATGTTGGTTGTTCTTGTGAACTAGCCTTTGGTGTTGGTATGTAGTGCGATCCAATATACTCAAACGCTACTCCTGTTCCTCCGATTCCTTCAATAATATTGCTAGGATTTAAATCTGAAAAATAAGACTTAACTCGTTTGGCGGTATCGACTTCCTGATTTGATAATTCAGGATGCTTATGAATTTCTTTTCTTAACCAAGTGGTTGAATTTGCTTTTGTCATAATTTTTACCATGGAGCCCTATAGTAGTGTAAATCTTAATAATAATGTTTAATGATGATACTGATCTAAAGATAAATTTGGTCGTAAATATAAGGTTATCTGTCGAGCTTCAATTGATTTAATCATTAAAATGTAGGCAAACTGTACCAAATTATTAATGAAGTAGAGCTGTATAATGATCTTTAAAAAATCCATACTTGTTGTTGCTATAACAGGTATCTTGTTAAGTGCTTGTTCTGAAAGTGGAAAAACGAAAACGTCAAACACTGTCAATGCCGTTAAACAAGAAAAAAGTACTGATATAGTCATATCAGAATCTGAAAAAGCGAACCAGTTATTTGACACTATATTTAATGCGAGTGTTGATCGAAATCCAGTGAGTCAAACGTATTTGGGTATTAAAAAAGATTACGATAAATGGAATGATTTATCAGAAGAAAATAACGCCAAAGAGTTGGCATTTGTAAAATCTGATTTAGAAAAAATTAAAACACTAAATACGAGTAAGTTAGATCATCAAACGCTTATAAGTTATCACCTTTATGTGCAAAAACTGGAAAATAGCATAAGTGATCATAAATGGCGTTTTCATAACTATCCTGTTAATCAAATGCGTGGCACACATTCAAAAGTGCCTGCGCTTTTAATTAACCAACATTCAATTAGTAACCTAAAAGAAGCACAAGATTATATATCGCGTGTTAACGGAACTAAAAAGCTCATGGAACAGCTTGTTACTCAACTGAAACTTAGGGAAGATCTAGGTATAATTGCACCTAAATTTGTTTTTGAACACGTTATTAGGGATTCTAAAAATATATTAGTTGGCGCACCTTTTGATGAAGGAAAAGACAGCACCATTTTGGCTGATTTTACTAGTAAAATTAACAAAATAGAACTCTCTGATAGCGATAGATCAACCCTTTCTGCTGATATTAATACTGCTTTAACCACCGGATTGAAACCTGGGTATGAGCAGTTAATTAGTTACTTAACTGAACTGGAAACTAAAGCAGATTCTCGCGATGGTGCTTGGAAATTCCCTGAAGGGGAAGCTTTTTTTAATAATGCTTTAAAACGTACAACAACCACAGATCTCACCGCTGATGAAATTCATAAGATTGGTTTAAAAGAAGTTGATCGCATTCATGGTGAAATGCGCTTGATTATGGAAAAAGTTGGTTTTGAAGGCGATCTAGCAGAATTTTTGGTCTTCATGAGAAACGATCAGCAGTTTTATTACTCCGCTGATGAAGCCGGACGTCAGAAATACTTAGATGAAGCGGTTGCCTTAATTGATGATATGAAGGGGCGACTAGACAGCTTATTTTTAAGGAAACCAAAAGCACAATTAAAAGTCAAAGCAGTTGAGCCCTTCCGTGAAAAATCGGCTGGTAAAGCTTTTTATCAACGACCGGCTCCTGACGGATCTCGCCCTGGTGTTTATTACGCAAACCTTTACGATATGGAAGCTATGCCAACCTATCAAATGGCTGCTTTAGCCTACCATGAAGGTATTCCTGGACATCATATGCAATTTGCAATCAATCAAGAATTAACAGGCATTCCCAAGTTTCGAAAATTTGGGGGCTATACCGCTCATACTGAAGGTTGGGGATTATATTCAGAAATGATACCTAAAGAAATTGGTTTATACCAAGACCCTTATTCTGATTTTGGCCGTTTAGGAATGGAGTTGTGGCGTGCGTGTAGATTAGTGGTTGATACAGGGATTCATACAAAAAAATGGACACGAAAACAAGGCATAGCATACTACGTAACCAATACACCAAACGCTAAATCTGACGCAGTTAAAATGGTTGAGCGACATATCGTTATGCCATCTCAAGCGACAGCTTATAAAATTGGTATGTTAAAAATCATAGAGCTGCGTGAAAGTGCTAAAGTCGCTTTAGGTGATAAATTTGATATTCGTGAATTTCATGATGTTATTTTACGTAACGGGCCTGTACCGTTAAACGTACTTACTCAACTGGTTAATGAATATATAGAGGAAAAACAAGCTTAATATTTGCGGTTATATACCTCTTATATTTTAAAACCGCGCTTTAAAGCGCGGTTTTTTATTGCTTTTATTTTGAGCTTAAAAACATTTTTCGAGGATGCCACTCTTTATCACCGCCAATTCTTAGTTTATTATTATTCTAAATCATCAGAGCTTGTATAATATCTTTCACAATCATTAGTATAGTAACTTGTATTTATATACAATAAATTTTCGAATGCAGGATTTCAATAATAGCTTCACGATATTAAGAATTATTATATGGCAATAATTTTAAACCTTGAGAACCAAAAACAAACGTTAACATATTTGAATGCATACCATTGTATCGGCCGTTCAACGACTAACGTTGATACTGTTATTAATTCACCTGAAGTATCTAGAACGCATGCAATAATAGAATGGACAAATGAACAATGGTTTATTCGAGATATAAGCAACAATGGCACTTGGCTAAACAATCAAAAGTTAATTAAAGATCAACCTTATAAAATTAAGGTTGGTGACACTATATTTTTGACTAAAGTTGAAAGTCACGGTTTTATGGTGAAAGATATTGCACCTCCACAAAATATGCTGTTGTATACTGATGAAGATCCTATTTTTCTTACTGATTACAATATACTTCCCTCAAAGCAACAGCCTGAAATAGCGCTGTTTTATGTGCCGAGTAAAGACCAGTGGTATAAAGAGTTTATGGATGATGCCACTGGTAAAGCTTTCCCTGTGACAAACTTAGATTTAGTTCTATTTAATAACAAAAATTGGCAATTGAAATTAAATATCAATAGTGAAAACACCATCCACCTTGCTAAGCCTAAATTATTAGCGCACCAAATAAAATATCGTTTTAATCTCAGCCAAGATGAAGAAAATACAGAATTGAATATCACAACAGAAGATGGAGAGTTTTCTTTATCTAATCATGCTCATCATTACTTAACCTTAAGTTTGGCCAGACACCGTGATGAAGATGCGAAAAAAGGCGTAGATGAATACAATCAAGGTTGGATATTACCCGAAATTCTAGCGGATGAACTTGGCTGTGATATTCCTCTATTGAATACTCATGTTTGTCGCGCTAAACAGCAGTTTATAGAAAAGCTTAAAGGGGCTTGCGATGGTGATGAATTAATAGAGAGAAAAGGTAATAAAATACGTTTTTCTGGTAGTTTTTTTCGTATTTACCAAGGCAGTAAACTGATCGTTAATAGTGAGCAGCGTAAGATGCCTTTTATGGTATTGCATGGATAATAATTTACCTCACTACACCCGTGAAAGGTTACTGGGCGAAGGAGGGATGGGCAGGGTTTATCTTGCTCAAGACAACCAATTGCAACGTCAAGTTGCTATAAAAGAATTAACCTCTCTTGCAAAAAGCCAAACGAAAGATGAGGAGGTTAACCACGCGTTAGAAGAAGCACGTTTATTGGCACGTGTTAACCATACCAATATTATCCAAATTCACAATATTGTTGATGAGGGTGAGCATACTGCATTGGTCATGGAATATTTCAATAGCAAAACGCTCACTCAATTTCAAAAAGAAACTTACCCAACACTGATACAAAAATTAGCCTTATTACGCCAACTATCTGCTGGGCTAGCATCGGCTCATATAAATGATGTTATTCATTGCGATTTAAAGCCAAGTAATATATTGGTTAATGAGAAAGGCCAACTAAAAATTACCGATTTTGGCATTGCCTGCTTATCCATGAGTGAAACGAACAACGAACAGCGTAAGAATAAACTAAGTAAAACGTTACAGTACGGCTGTTTGTTTTTTATGTCGCCTGAGCAAATAAAACAGCAAACCGTTGACTATCGCACTGATATCTTTTCATTAGGCATTATTGCCTATCAGCTAATGGTGGGTAGTCACCCGTTTGCTTATGGCCATGGTATAGGTAACGAATCTGCTAAAGAAATTGCAAATAGAATATGTGAGCATACGCCAGAGCATGCTAAAAACTTAATGCTTGATGCTCCTACCGCCTTAACTGACTTATTAATGGAAATGTTAGTTAAACCCGTTGACCAACGAACTTTAACTGCTACTGAAATTGAAAACCGCTTAAAACATATTCAAAGCGCATTACAACAAAGCGAAATGGATGAACAGCTAACACTGCCGCTAGCACAAACAGCAACATCACCAGCAACAAAGTGGAAAAATAATTCAGTTAAATTTTTCTCAAGTATATGCCTTCTATGCATTGTCGTTGTTGTAAGTATTTGGTTTTATAGCACGCAGGAAATTGAAATAAAACAAGTTGTTATCTTAAAACCTATTTTAGCTAATAGCCCATTTATGGCACCTATGCAGCAAGACTTAGTTATTTCAGCCATTGAAGATGCATTACGTCAGACTGTGATAAATACCAAGAATATGTATTTAGTTTCTCAACGAGAAGTAAACTCTATAGCGAAAGAATACCCTAATGATTTGAAAAAACTACGACAAGCTGTAGGTGCTTCAGACATTATTTCAACCACACTTGAATGCGATAATAGTCGTTGTAAAGTGAGCTTTTCACGTTTAGTTGCTAACCCCAATAATAATGAAATGTTAACAGTGAAAACTGAGAAAAACTGGTTAGCACCAATAGAAAAATTCAATGTCGTTTATAGCGCTAGCCAAACACAGTTTTCTTCGCTTTTTCCACAGCATCCTGAAATGAATCAATCAGGCTTAGTTCAGCGCCCCATTAATGAAGAGGACTATCGTAGTTACATTGAGCTTTACAGCCAAATTAAAGGGCAGGGTAATCATACAGAGGAGAACTTGACTAAGCTTAAAGTAATATTATTGCGTTCACCCTATCTATATGCAGCTTATAGTTTATATCGGGATGCAGCATTAGACTTGTATTTAGACTCTCAAGATAAAAAATACACTAACCAGTTAGATGTATTATTAAAAAACTCTCCGCCTGAATATCGCTTCAGTGTTTATGAAGCGATAGATCGTTTTTGGTTAGCTTTAGACATGGGAGAGGTGAAGCTCCTTAAGCAACAAATAGGAGAAGCTAGAAATAGAGGTGCAAGCGATTTTGTTTTAGCTGATCTTAACGCAATTGTATTTTTCTCTGAAAGTGAATATCAAAAGGCAGCTGAGGCTTTTATAGAAGTAATAAAACTTAGGCCAAGTACCGTATTACTTTATAATTTAGCGTTTACTTATTGGCGTATGGGAGAGTTGGAAATGTCGGAACACACCTTAAATAAACTATTTAAGGTGTTGCCTAATGAATATCAAGCAAGACAATTACAAGCTAATGTTTGGCTGCTACAAGGTAAACTTATTAAAGTTATAAAAGCGTACGAGCAGATAGTAGAAGAGAACGAAAATAGTCAAAGTTTGACTAATTTGAGTCTTGCCTATGCATTAAATAAACAATACACAAAATCATTAAAGTTTTCGAAATTAGCCGTTGAAAATAATAAAAAGCATCCTTTTGATTTGTTGAATTTAGCTGATATTGAAATGATATTAGGCAATAAACAATCCGCGATTTCTCATTATAAACAAGTGATTTCTTCCTTAATAGGAAAAAGTGAAGTTAAACATTTAACAAACTTAGCACAAGCTTATGCGCAGTTAAATCAGGGGGCTCTAGCTATTGATGCGTTAAATCAAGCTCAGACATTAGCTTCTGGAAGTGGAGAAGTATCTTATGCTTCTGCATTAGTTTACAGTTTATTAAAAGAGGAAGCATCGGCTGTTCATCATGTCCAAAAAGCATTAGTAAATAAAGTTGGTGCAGTTTGGTTTAACCTTCCATGGTTTGATAACTTATGTAGTAATAGTAACTTTCGGAAGTTAATGGTGAAAAATAGTAATTTGACACGCTGTAAAAGTTAAATATTTAACTACCTTTTTAGTCCGCCATCTTTAATAGTTCCATAAGCTATTAATTTATCTTCTTCATTAACTTCTTCAATATTGTGAATACTTACTAACTGTTCGAATACCTCTGTATCTGTCTCTACTAAATTTAATAAACGTTCTAGATTAGCAGGGTTTGAATCAGACATAGCTAAAATATGCTTAAGTAAAACCGCATCATTCAACGCAATTACGTTTAATCGTTCAAGCAGCATAGGGTTGTTTTCGGCAATAGTAATTAGCATACCGGTAGAACGAGCAGCATTAACATTTGGCAAATAAACACTGCTCGATAAAACTAAAGATAAAGATAGAATTTTTAAATACTTGTTCATGGTTATTCCTGTTCAATTTTTGCGATTCTCGGGGTGAGATCACTATAAAGTTGAACAGAAATTTAAGGGTAAATGTTAACTCAAGCCATTACATTCAATGTCAAACTGTTTGATATTTGTGTTTGTCTTATTTCTTTATCTTCTATAATTTTAAAAGTTGCTATTTAACAGTCTCTTACATTCTTGTTTAAATAGTTTATACCTTTATATATCCACGTTTAGTCTTTAATTTTTCGTAATAAAATGTCATTTTTATCCCTGTAATTCTAGAGAGAAAAAACACTAATGTTTTCAATGCAAATAACACTGTAATGTCATGCAATGTTCTTTTGAGTGATAATGTGTATAGTTTTTATTGATAGTCGATTGTTTGTAATTTTCAGCAAGCATTCAATATCAAACTAATAAGTTGTTTTCGTAGCACTAGGTAAGGGTTAGGAAATTTATTATGCAAATAGACTTTCATCACACGACTACTTGAATAGTGGTTAGGATTATTTATCTGATGTAGTCGTAGAGATGGAATTATTTGAACCAAATTTTAAAAAGGAACTTAACAATGATTACCTCATATTCAGAAATCCGAAATAAGCTCAAAACTGGCGATTTAGTACTATTTTCAGGCAAAGGTGCGTTTAGTGACATAATAAAATATGGCACTTTAAGTAAGTGGTCTCATGTTGGTATGGTGTTAAAAATACCTGAGTACGACTTCATTACTGTTTGGGAGTCGACAACGCTTAGTAATGTAATTGACCTTGACACAGCAATGCCAAGAAAAGGCGTTCAACTTGTACCTCTTAGTGATCGTATACAAAAATACAGTGGCGATATTTCAATTAGACATTTAGAAGGTGGAGACCTACCTAGCAATGCTATAAGGAGGTTAATGGATCTTAGAGTAGAGTTAAAAGGTAAAAGGTATGAGCGCAGTAAAGTGGAATTATTCAAAGCTGCTTATGATGGGCCGTTCGGACATAACAGTGAAGATTTATCGTCAATTTTTTGTAGTGAACTCGTTGCTGAAGCATACCAATGCCTTGGTTTAGTGAGCGAAAACAAGTCTTCAAATGAATATACCCCTGCAGATTTTTCAGAGAAACGTATGAAAGAGCTCAAGGCAGATTTCTACTTATCGAAAGAAATACTTGTGAAAGATGAATAAGTACTCACATGCAATCAAGTAAGACTGTGATAGATGTAATGAAGTAATCACCTCAAAACGTAATGGGATCGGTGTCACATGAGTATACATATCATGACTAAATATCACCGATCCATTTTTTGTATTCAAAAGGAATATCGAAATGTTAGAGCCTAATTATAATCTGAAACTAATAAAAACGGCTCTACAATATACAAGTTAGGAGAAGTGTTAATAGAAACAGGAACAATTGAATTCCCTGTCAAAACGCATATAAGTCAAGTGAAGTTAAGTGTTGAATTTGAAAATGCCCCTACAATTATTGCAACAGGTGAGTTTGATAATCAGTTTGATTATGGTTATCCATTAGTTGGTGATTTCACTACAACGGGTTTTACATGTTCATTGTTGGATAAAGTTGTTAATAATAACAAAGTCCTTGCAAAGAAAGGCGGCAGGGTTTTATATGTGGCGATTGGGAAAGTAAAAAGCACTATAGGCTAATTAAATAGCGTATATGCACATAAGTAGGTTAGGCACTGTTTTTCTTCAATTTTGGCCAACTACAAAATATCTAAAATTAAAAGTTCTTTGAAATAAACTTAAATAATTAACTAATGAATCCTACCAATGTCAGTTGCACTGTAATGCTGTGTAATGCTGTGTAATGTTTTTTTACCCTTAGTTGTGAAATATTTATATTAAGATTAATGAATCATTAAACCCTTTGAAATGGAATGAGTTTCGTCACCGGTTTTAGGTTTCATAGAGCATATCAACAACAATTATGGAGAGTAGTATGAGTATTGATTTAAGTTATAAGCCCATATCAACCCTGATTGAAAAACTGTCTCGGGTTTATACAACAGGCGATATGATAACTGAAGACTTCATTACGGATCGTGTAAACATTGAGTTAGATGAGTCAGGTGAAATCGTAAATATTTGGATGGGATGAAGAAATATTACAATTAGTGAATCTAACTTAGCATTTAATGCAAACGTAAATATGAAAGAGCTGCCGAACAGATTGTATGTCCATGGCTCTGTAATGGTTTATAGCGCAGAAACTGAGGTAACAATAGAAAAATTTGGTGTCCTCGGTTTCAATCCAAATATATTGTTATTTAAACTAACTATTACACCCAAACCAGGAGTTATGAAGGGAATTCCTAGGCACTTTACTTATGAAGAACACGGTACAGAAGTTAGCCAATATACTCAAGTTCAAGTTGTCTCCAACCAAGGAGACAGTTGTACCACATATATTTCAGTGTTCGACTAAAATGTCACTAAAGAAAAATACCATTTTGCGTGCTGTATTAATGATAAATCAAACTTAACAATGTCACTAGCTCTGTAATGCCGTGTAATGTTCTTTTGGTTTCAATTGTGAAATATTTGAACTAACGCTTGTTGATTTTTAAGTCCATTCCTTAAAAAAACGTGAGCTTTATACGTTCAACATCAAATGAATAAGCTGTTTTCCGTAAAATTACGGTTTTTCCGTAGAGTTAGGTAAGAGTTAGGAAATTTATTATGCAAATAGACTTTCATCACGCGACTACTTGGGTAGTGGCTAGGGCGGCAGGATTCTCTGCTGAAGACGCCAAAATAATCGCTTATTCAAGCCAGTATGTAGATGATGCAACAAATTACGGTTATATCTATTTTACCAATGGCGCTGCTTACGAACGCGTGCCAAGCGCCCATGGTATGCTTGATTATAAAAATCTTGAAAAATTAAAGAACATGAAAGTGTGGGTGCCATTTCACTTTTTACCTGGTAATGGTGGGTTACCTGCAGGAGAAAACCCAGAAGGTAGCTTTATTAGAAAACTGGTTTGTAAACCAGACTCCTACATTGCACAAGACATGGTGAATGAATGTATTCGTGATCAGTATCGACCTTATTCATTACATCGACTAGGCATCACTTCTCATGTTTTTGTTGATACGTGGGGACACCAAGGTTTTGCTGGTGTACAGCACAACATTAATAAAGTTGATGATTTAAGAGGTGCTGATGAAAAGCCAGCAGCAGGGCTCATTGAAAAGGTTGGTCATTTCTTTAGTGAATTAGCACAAGAAAACATCCCATCACTAGGGCATGGTCAAGCACTATCAAACCCAGATTTACCTTATGAATCATGGAGTTATGTTAACGGATTTGGCGAAACCGTAGTGAGAAATAACCCTGTTGACTTTGTTACTGCTGCTAATGAACTCTGCAAAGTATATCAGCGTTACCTTGTCGGTGACTCAACAGCAGAGGTAAAGGGCTTGAGTGATGCTGTAAAAGGGAGGATTGCCGTTTGTTTTCAAGAGTTTAATCAACCTAGCGGAGAAGAAAGACATATCCGTTGGTTGCAAGCAATTGAGAATGACTTTTTTAGGTTAGGAGCTGCATTAGTCAGTTATAAAGCGAAAGGGCATGGCTCTTGGAAGCATCAAGCTTTGGGTACTTTGAGAGCTAAAGGCGATGATGAATATGCCTTTTCACCTGATTTCATCACCTCAAACTGGAAATACTTCCACGATGCAGCAAAGAAACACAGACTGACTATTATTGATGATATTTTGCCAAGGTATGGGATTTGTGTGGCTTGATGATAATTGAATTTAATCTTGCACTCGGTTGATAGTAAAAATAACACAGTGAGTGCAACTTTTTAAAGGAGATCGTGGTGCAAAAATATAAAAACTCGTGCATAGCCGATGAATTTGAAGGTTGGAATGAAGATGCTGTTTATGAGCTGGATGATGGTAGTAAATGGAAGTTAATTTCATATAAGTATTCTTATATGTATCATTACAGACCTAAAGCCATTATTTGGCGAGATGGTGAGCGATATTTTCTTGAAGTTGATGGTATATCTGAAAAGCAAGAAGTTCAAGAAGTGAATACCTAAAGGGTCGGTGACACATGAGCATACGTATATTTCTTTAATGTCACATAGCCCAAAACAGTATATGCATGACTTTACGCACATATTGACACATACAATAAGAAAATAGATGTTTTGATTGGTGCAGGAGTACCAGTTAGCATCGATGTTGTAACTGAACTAGAGCACTGTTGCAAACCTTGAGTTTTTAGCTGTTAACTCATTTTTTCTATTACAAATTAAGTTGGTTGTCATGCCTAATGACTTAGCTACTTCTGTAACGCTATAACCTTGTTGAGTGACTAGCGATACAGCCTCTTTTCTTAATGTTATGAGAATTATTACAAAAAGTATTACCTTCTGCACAATATTTTTCTATGCCTTTTATGTTTAAAAAAAGGATCTTTACTGAGCGAAAAAGAACACTTTAAATGATGTTTTATGTCCTTGTTTTGACATTTCGTTAGGTTATTATCGATTCGTTAACTCAACTAATGAGCTCTATAAAAATCGAACTTCGGAGTGTTTCCATGATTAATAATGAATTAAAATTAAACTTAAAAAGTTGCTTTTCAATAAGCCGTATTGCTCTTTATATAGCTATAGCAACAAGTGCTGCGCCAATTAATTATGCGACTGCTCAAGAGGCTGAAAGTAAAAATGAAGAAAAAAGTAAAAGTGTTGAAGTAATTACCGTTACTGCCACTAGACAAACTGAGAATTTACAAGATGTTGCGATATCGGTTACGGCTTTATCTGCAGGGGAGTTACAAAAACATCAAATAAATAACCTTGGCGATTTAGAATCTCATATTCCTAATTTAAATTTACATGTTGGTGATGCAGCCAATGCTGTGGTTTATATTCGGGGTGTTGGTCAAATAGACTCTATTTCCTTTAATGATCCAGGTGTTGGTGTGTATCTTGACGATGTGTATATGGGACGCGTTCAAGGTTCCTTTCTAGATGTTGTAGACCCTGAACAAATTGAAGTGCTTAGGGGCCCACAAGGTACTTTGTATGGGCGAAATACTATAGGTGGAGCGGTTAAATTTACCAGTGCTAAACCGACCGAAGATACTCAAGCCTACGTTGATTTAACCTTAGGCAGTTATAATGAGAAAGGTGTTAAGGCTAGTGTTAGTGGTACATTAGTTGATGATGTTCTGCTTGGACGAGTTGCTTTTGCCAGCTCTAAACGTGATGGTTATGGTAGTAATTCTTTTGATGGTAAAGGTGATAATGACAAAGACACTTTAGCGTGGCGCGGTAGTTTGTTGTACACACCCTCGGATAACTTTTCTGCATACCTAGTATTTGATGGTTCTAACAGTGAGCCATCACGTTCACGGACACCACATAGAGAAACAGAAATTTACTCAGTAGTTTCAGAGGGAATGATAGCAACAACGGACGACCCATTCGATGTTAACGTTAATTATAATGACTTAGATACACTTGAGACCTCAGGCGTGGCATTAACATTGGATTATGATATAGGCAATATCACACTTAAATCTATTACTGCTTATAGAGAAATGGATTATCGTACTCACCTTGACTTAGATGGTACAACCGACAGTTCTTTTGGAATATATAACTTTGAAGATCAAGACCAAACTAGCCAAGAATTTCAGTTAATTTATAATAGTGATAGTTTTTCTGTAGTCTCAGGACTTTATTTTTTCAAAGAAAATGATCTTACTTTTGGCGGTGCTATCGCGCCTGATTTTTTTGTCCCCTTAGACCTTGATGGCGATTTCATTACTGATTTGTACTTTCCTTTTCCAATCATCAATGCAAGTAAACGAGAACAAGAAAATACTAGCAAGGCAATTTATGCCAATATTAATTACGATCTAACTGATAAATTAGGTATAACCTTAGGTGCACGCTATACCCTAGAACGTAAAGAAATGAGCAGCCAAGGTGAAGAGTTTTTTGGTACAGGCATTACAACTGCAGAGCAAATGGAACAAGCTTTTGGTACTGGCGTTGGTTTTGGTCAAACAGGTTTTTTGGCAGAGAAAGAATGGGATTCATTTTCACCTAAACTTGGCTTGGATTATCATTTTACTGATGATGTTATGTTCTACACTAGTGCCAGTAAAGGTTTTAAAAGTGGTGGTTTTAATGGGCGTTTAACCACGGAAGCTAAACCATTCGATCCTGAAGAAATGTGGAGTTTCGAAGCGGGAATAAAATCTTTACTTGCTGATCAAAGTATTCGCTTAAATTTTGCTACTTTTTATAATGACTATAAAAACTTCCAGTTAAGCCGTTTTTCTATCGACCCCGATACAGGCGCTTTTCTATCTCTATTTGAAAATGCTGGGCAAGCAACTATTTACGGTGCTGAACTTGAGTTAACCGTCGTTGCTACCGACAATTTAACCATTAATTTTAACGGTGGTTACTTAGATGGCGGTTATGATGAGCTAATTGGTGATTTTGAACAAGAAGTCAGTGATGAAAGAGAATTAGTAAATGCCCCTAAGTGGAATGGACGTATAGGTATTGATTACTGGTTTGATATTGGTGATTTAGGTGAACTTTCACTTAACTTATCTGCTAGCTATCGCAGTAAAACATATTTAACTGTGAGTAGTAGTGAGATACTTGCTCAACCCAATTATACCTTGGTTGATTTTTCTTTAAATTATGATGGCCTAGAGCATTGGCAAGTGTCACTTTATGGTAAAAACTTAACTGATGAACACTACCGCCAGCATGGATTTGACTTAAGTGCTTCACCGGGTGTTGAGCTAGGTTATTACGGGGCGCCTCGCACCTTTGGTCTTAATGCTCGTTATAACTTTTAGGCTTTTTATTATGGATAATGAAACTAAAAACTTATTGGAACAGTTTAATCAGCAAGTTCCAGAGACTAATGCAGAAGCAGCTGTTGATATGAAAAGCATACGCGCAGGTGCACGGGAAATGTTTGTTTCTCTGGCGGGAGAAAGACATGCTAACGGCAAGGTCGAATACATTAATATCCCAGCTCTGAACCATATAATACCAGCCAGAGTTTACTATCCTGAGCAGGAAAAAACTGATGGTACTTTATTACCAACGATTATTTTCTTACATGGCGGCGGATGGTCGCTTGGCGATTTGGATTGTTATCATGACTTGATGAGGGATTTGGCTGATTTAAGTGGAGCCATTTTTATCAGTGTCGACTATCGCTTATCACCTGAATTTAAGTATCCTTCAGGGCTAGACGATGCATATCATGCCACACTTTGGGCCTTTGATAATGTGGCTAGTTTGGGCGGAGATCATACTAAGTTGGCGATTATGGGAGATAGTGCCGGAGGAAATTTAGCACTGGTTGCTGCTAATCGTCTACATCAAACTACTTTATTGCGCTTAGTTGCTCTGTATTTGATTTATCCAGTACTGGATGTTTACAGTTCACATGAAACCTACCAATCACGACTAGACTTTGGAGATGGAGAATACCTGTTAGCCAGAGAAGCGATTGATGGTACTCGTGACTGGTATTTAAACGAAGATAACAACGCTAGTGATCCCGAAATATCACCGATATTTTTACCAAAGCTTGAACAGTTACCCACAACGACGATGTTGGTTGCTGGTTATGATCCGCTACGAGATGAAGGTAATATTTTTGCAGATAGACTTAAACAAGCAGGTTCATTAGCTCGATTTAGTTGCTTTGATAGTACAATACATGCTTTTTTGTCTTTTGGTGTGTTAACCGTATCACAACAGGCAAGACAGTATTTGGCAACAGCTATACAAACAGACTTGTTCAGTTAGTGAAGTAGGTATTAATAATTACTGTTGAGTATCTTAGTTATATTCATATTGATCTAAAGTAGTATTGCTTATGTCGTTGCGGGTCGGTATAGATTAAGTGAACTTGGATATACCGTCCAAGCATTTTTTGAAATGTATTATTTTGTCTATTAAAAAAATTTGTGATCTAGCAGAACCTTCTAATGAGTATGTTAAAAATATTTTAACATTAGCCCGCTCGGCAAATATATCATTGGTAGAAATATTGCAAGAGCTTGGGTTACCTGAGGAGATCCTTGAGGAAAAAGTCCCACTTAATTTAGTCGATTTTTTTCGTATACAGGATCGTCTCTCTATTGAAATTCGTGATGAATCTTTATTGATGTCTACGCGCCCCTTAATGCTAGGTACGACTGATCATGTTCTTGCCAGTTTACAGAATAAAGAAACAATTGTTGATGCTATCAAGCAGTTGGCAACGTCTTACAATTTTATCCATAGTGGTCAATATAATCGGGTAGAATTGCGAAACATGCACTTAGTGTACATCATTGATGATGCAGATTTTCCCTATGCACCACAATCGGATGCACAACATATTGCTTTAAATATGGGGAATGTCTTAATTTTTGTTCACGGCGTTATTTCAAGTTTGCTCAATACCCCAATTGGAAATTTTATTAAAAAAGTACAGTATAAAACGGACCGTACTAGTACTGAGTTTGAGCAAAAAATTTTTAATAATGCCACTATTCAGGCTAATTCAAAAACGTATGCACTTTTTTATGATCTATCGATTATTAACGAGTTATTAGCTTGGGATAATGAAAAACCACTAACATCTCAATATGTTTTTAGTGAGGTTCAAAAACTTCTCTCTGTTCAAAACCAAGAAATTAACACGGTAAATTGCTTTAAATATAGAGTAATCGAACTATTAGAGTCAGGTGTTCGTCAACAGAATAAGGTTGCTAGCCAGCTAAATTGTAGTATAGCAACACTCAGAAGAAATCTTAATCAGCAAAATACGAGTTTTCGAAAACTCAAAGAGATGGTATTAAACAGAGAAGCAAAAATGTTGTTAAGTCAGCATTTATCTTTGATAGATATAGCAGAAACACTTGGATTTTCTGATATGAGGAGTTTTATCAGAGCCTTTAAGCAATGGTCTGGTATCACCCCTACTGAATACATGAAACTATTGCTCTAATACACCTTGAGTCAGCTTGATTGTTTTTCCACTATATATCTTGTGCTCTCAAGCAAACAGAAGTTACCGTTTTTGATTTCAATGAAATTACGCCTATTTCATTTTTCAATACTATACTCTGTAGATGAATGAACATAAGCACTTATGCCGATATTGCGATCCTAAAAAAAAGGATCATGGCCTTGATCATAATAATATAACTAATCATGGTAGTGATTCTGCGGCATTGTCTTGCCCTAATACAGCCAATGATTCTGGTTTTTGTTATTGGCATGACAAAACAATAAACAAGTCAGGAAGTGACGTTAAAACCGAGCTAGAGCTCTATGCACAAAATGGTGGGTTTTTACATGGTATTGTTTTAACACGTGCCAATCTAAGAGGTATCGATCTGGTCAATCATAAACATAAAGTTGGTTATGATTTCTCCTACGCTGATTTTTATCATGCTGATTTACAAGGAGCGCATTTGTTTAATCTTAATTTTAACAATGCCAGTTTAATGAAAGCTGATATGCGTAATGCAAATATTAATTGTGCTAACTTAGAAAATGCTAATCTATTAGGGGTCAAATGGACAGGCTGCAAATTTGAAAATATTAAAATAGGTAATAAAGTAAGCCAAGAAATTGAAGCAAAAACTTCAATGAAGTTAGGCAATGAAGCGGCATCTCACGATTATTTAGAACAAGCAGAGGAAATATATCGAGATTTACGAAAACATGCTGAAGAGGAAGGGATTTTTACCCTTTCTGGTTTTTTTATTCATAAAGAATTAACCATGCGTCGTTTGCAATTACCTCGCTATAGTATGAAACGGTTTTTATCAAAAATGGTAGATATTTTTTGTGGTTACGGTGAAGCACCGTTAAGAATTATCGGTTTGTCTATTCTCATTATTATCTTTTGTGCCCTGTTATATTCTCTTACCGGTTTAAACTACCAAAATACTGTTTATGATATTAACAGCCAACAATCATTGAGTGAAAACTTCTCGATATTTCTTTCCTCCTTGTATTTTTCCGTGGTCACTTTTACTACGCTAGGTTATGGCGACTTTAATCCCGTTGGCATATCACGTGCTATTGCAGCCATTGAGGCTTTTACTGGCAGTTTTACTATTGCACTTTTTGTTGTGGTATTTGTGAAGAAAATGACCCGATAATGAAACAGACAACTTATTTACAATTATCAAAATATAGAGTTGTCTTGCCAACGGAATAAAATCGCAATATATGATAAAAAAAACAGTAATAGAATTACTGGTTTTTAGATAGATAGCTTGGCTTAGCTTTAAGCGCTAGCTATTCCCTTAACTGACACTGAGTTATTTTAAGGGGTAATACTTTTTCTGATGCAACCTCTTTTATATAACAAGTCTCAGCCTTTTTTACTAACTGTAGTTGCCAAGGTTTTTCAGTTGTTCTTCCCATAATTAATTGACCATTGGCTGATTTATGAGCAGTTCTTTCAAGTGTTAAAAAGCTGCTTTGGCTAAAGGCATCACTCGCTAACAATATTTTATTGTGTGCTAACAAACTGGCAATGACCTTTTGTAATTCGGCAGTTGATTCATTAGATGGCGAAGAAATGATAGCTGGTAATGCTTCACTCGCAATTGCTTGCTGTTGTGAAGTGAATGTACAGCCAGCAGTACCCATAAAACAAAAGACTAGTAGTGTTTTAAACTTCATCTTCACACCTTTTAACGATTAACGTTGATAATGCGATTGTTAGTAAATATAGTTTGGCTGCGATTATCTTGAATCATCAATTCTTGATTATATAAATTCAAACTAGGTTGCTTAGCGTATCTAGCTGCTGAAACAGCCGGACAAGTGCGTGAGTCACTTTCACTGTAAGTTAGCGCCGCAGATAATAGCGCTTCATTTTTATTCCCTAAGTCATGAGTATAATCGTCATTAACTAAGCAGCCTTGAACTTCGCTTTCAAGAGATGGAAATTCTGAAGGAATGAAACCATCGGCATAGTCGCCAAAACCTTGCTCATTCTCACCTTTAAATTGTATAGCAAAATAGGTGGTTCCGCAGTTTGGTGTTGGATAAAAACCGTAAGGTTTACCACAAGTAGTATCGCCTATTTGCACAACTTCAACACCAATACCACGTAAGCCATTCATTAACGATTCACTGGCAGAGCAGGTATCGGCTGTTGTTAAAATAAAAACTCTATTTAAGTTTAAACTAGGTAAATCTTGACCTTCACTAAGCATACTTGGATTAAAGCCTATTGTTTGGTTATAAAATGGTGCAGGCTGTAATGCTTGCCCAGTTACAGGATCTGTTACTTGATGCTTTTCGTTAAAAGTGAGATTTTCAAACACTTTATTTTCAGTGGTTTCCCCTGCAATCATATAACCTAACTGACTGGCTAATGCTAATAAACCACCGCCGTTGTATCGAAGATCAACGACTAAGTCGGTTATATTTTCTGATTGTAACTCGGATATAGCATCAACTAAGCCTTTCTCAGCAGTAGCAATATGTGAGTTGAACTGTAAATAACCTACTTTGCCATTTTCTGTGGTAAGTGTTTTTACATTTTGAACTGGCGTAGAAACAATTGTTTGTGCCGTTAAACTAATTTCAGTCGTTTCATTAGCGCCAAGCTCTTCAAGGGTAAAAATAGTTTTTTTACCCGTTTCACTCGGGAAAAGCCCTGCATTTAAGCTATCAAGATCTGCTTGAGAGTTAGCATTTTCTACACTAATCCCGTCAACCTTAACAATAACAGTACCTCTAGAAATGTTAGCGGCTGCTGCTGGACTATCTGGATCTGTGTAAGTAATAGTGATTTTTCGATCAATATTATCACCTTGCTCTAAATGAATATTTAAACCATAGCCTACTGATGCGCCTGACTGACTCAACTGCTCCCACTCTTGTGTTGACATGGAAAAATGATAGTTATCTTTTTGTTTACCAGAAGGAGTTGTCGCAGTTGTTCTCAACTCATCAAAATATTCAATAACACTAAAGGGAGCCGGGCTTTTATCATCTACCTCGTTATACCAAAGGTAAGTGTCATCAATCCATGATCTAAGCCATAATTTTTCTGCTAAAGCAGAGCCACCACTTTGATTTTCGCATAAATTATCTAACTCTTGGGCTGGTGTAAAAGTACCGGGTACCCAAGTTAATTTATTATTACTTATGGGGCTTACACTGCCACCACAGCTACTGAGTATCAGTAAATGACTTGCAACTATAATAGAGAGGGATTTATTTGATAAAAAATTCATTGATATTCCTTCAGTTTACACTTTCCTATGATGTATTTATTCATTGAAAAATAATTAATCTTCATAACTCACAAGGCAAGTTAATGTAATTTTTCAATAAAGAGAGTGTATTAGAAAAACAAAGCAAAGTTAATAGCTACTTTCATTGTAGTGTAAAGCGAAATGTTATGAGGTGGTTTGAATGTATACAACGCTAATTAAAAATTTTGCAGCATATACTGACTTGTGTATAAAACAAATTCATATTTTTTTGTCAAACAATTAATTCTTTTGTTTATGATTTTATTGGTTTTTTTATATTTTTATCAGCAATGTATAGGATTTTTGTAAAATTGACACTTGTGTCAGGTTTTGATTCTGCTATATTAAAACTATTGGAAATTATGCGCTATCCAAATAGACAAGCACAATAACGGAAAAAATTATGACAAATAGTACAGTTCGTTTTTTATTTAAAAATAAAGTTGTGAGCATAGAAAACATCGACCCGAACTTAACGGTCTTGCAATATCTACGCGAAATACAATTTAATACTGGCACCAAAGAAGGTTGCGCCTCAGGTGACTGTGGCGCTTGTACCGTCGTTCTCGCAGAGCTGGATAGCGAGAATGTTGGTCAACTTAATTATAACTCAATTAACTCTTGTATTACCTTTGTTGGTAACCTACATGGTAAGCAACTGATCACTGTTGAAGACTTGAAAGAGAAAACTAAGTTACATCATGCTCAGCAAACTATTGTCGATAATCACGGTTCACAATGTGGCTTTTGTACACCAGGGTTTGTTATGTCGTCTTTTGCTTTACACAAGCATAACAAAACACCTACTCGTGCCGAGGTACTTGAAGCATTAGCAGGTAATTTATGCCGTTGTACAGGTTATCGATCTATTATTGAAGCCGCTATTACTTCAAGCATTGGGGTTGATGAAGATTCTTTTGCTAAGCATTACCAAGAAACGGTTGCAACGCTTAACGAGCTAAAAAAATTACCAGCCCCTACTTTAACGGGAAATGGTCATCAATTTATTGCACCTAAAAATATCGACGAGCTAGCTTATGAATTATCTCATGAGCCTAAATCAACGATAGTGGCAGGTGGTACAGATTTAGCACTATCAGTAACGCAAAATTTAGCCACGATAGATAAACTTGTTTATGTGGGTAACGTAGAAGAATTAACGAATATAGAAGAAACGGATACTGAGATAATTATTGGCTCGGCGCTACCGTACAGTAAATTCATTGATACTTTACATCACTATTACCCCGATCTTGGTGACATGATTGAGCGTATTGGTTCAAAGCAAGTACGTAATAACGGCACTTTAGGTGGCAACATTGGTAACGCATCGCCTATTGGTGATATGCCACCAGCCCTCATTGCCCTTGGTGCAACCATGACATTGCATGTGAATGGCAGTGAGCGAACAATTTTAGTAGAAGATTATTTTGTCGATTACAAAAAAACCTTGCTTATGCCTTCAGAGTTTATCAAGTCAGTACAAGTTCCTAAACCAACGGCGGGTCAAACATTAAAGCTTTATAAGATTTCAAAACGTATTGATGATGATATCTCAGCAGTATTAGCTGCATTCTTTATCGAACGAGACGTTGAGAAAAACGGCCAAGAAATTACCAATGTTCGTTTAGCTTTTGGCGGTATGGCTGCTATTCCTAAACGAGCCCCTGCAGCCGAAGCTGTATTACAAGGTAACAGTTTAACTAAAGAATCAATTGCCGCGGCAAAAGAAGCGTTAGCAACTGACTTCCAACCTATGTCTGATGTTCGTGCTTCTGATAAGTACCGTATGAAAGTAGCCCAAAACCTGATTGAAAAGTGCTATATAGAGCTTCAAAGCAATGTGATAGAAACACGAGTGGTAAATTATGCGTAGTCTAATTGATATAAAAAAAGCAAACTCCAACGCCGATAAAAGTATTGTTAACGGACAAAAGAATGTCGGTTTAGGTGGCGTAGGTCGTTCTAAAAAGCATGAAAGTGCAAACAAGCATGTTGCTGGTGAAGCTATTTATGTTGATGACCGTCCAGCATTACGTGGTGAGTTACACGCTGCTGTAGGGCAATCTACTTATGCTCACGCTAATATTCTCTCTATGGACTTATCAGCCGTTAAAGCCGCGGAAGGTGTAGTTGCTGTTATTACCGTGGAAGATGTGCCTGGACACACTGATATTGGCCCTGTATTTCCAGGTGACCCAGTACTGGCTATTGGCAAAGTAGAATTTGTAGGTCAGCCAATTTTTGCTGTAGCGGCAACAAGTTATGATCTTGCACGTAAAGCCGCAAAATTAGCAAAAATTGAATACCAAGAACTTGAAGCCGTATTAACGGTAAAAGATGCCTTAGCCAAACAAAGCTTTGTTCGTCCACCATTTACGATGAAACGTGGTGATTCAGAATCAGCCATTGCAGCTGCTGAGCATCAATTATCAGGTGAAGTTGTTGTGGGTGGTCAAGAGCACATGTATTTGGAAGGCCAAGTTTCAACGGCTGAGCCAACTGAAGATGGCGGCATGAATATTTTTTCCTCGTCACAACATCCAAGTGAAGTGCAGAAATTAGTAGCTGAAGTATTGGATATTCCATTAAACAAAGTATTAGTTGATATGCGCCGTATGGGTGGTGGCTTCGGTGGTAAAGAAACACAAGCAGCACCTTGGGCATGTATTGCTGCATTACTTGCGAATGAAACAAATCGGGCCGTTAAATTTAAATTAGGTCGTATGGACGATATGATCATGACGGGTAAACGTCACCCATTTGAAAATAACTATCGTGTTGGTTTTGATAGCAACGGCCTAATTAAAGGCATTAATATTGAAGTAAATGGTAACTGTGGTTATTCACCCGATTTATCTGATGCCATAGTTGACCGAGCAATGTTCCATTCAGATAACGCTTACTTTTTAGATCAAGCAACCGTTACCGGTAATCGTTGTAAGCTAAATACCGTTTCTCATACCGCTTACCGTGGTTTTGGTGGTCCTCAGGGGATGATGACTATTGAAATGGTTATGGATGAAATTGCCCGTAGCTTAGGTAAAGATCCCTTAGAAATTCGAAAAATCAATTTATATGGTGATGAAGGTCGTAACGTCACTCACTACCATCAAGAAGTTGAACATAACAACTTAAGCGAGATCATTGAAACATTAGAAGAAAGCTCTGATTACCAAGCACGCCGTAAAGCGGTTACTGAATTTAATACTAACAACAGCATTTTGAAAAAAGGACTTGCGTTAACGCCAGTTAAATTTGGTATCTCATTTACGGTTCAACATCTAAACCAAGCGGGCGCGCTAGTGCATGTTTATACCGATGGCACAATTCACTTAAGCCATGGTGGTAGTGAAATGGGGCAGGGCTTGAATACTAAAGTAGCGCAAATTGTTGCTGAAGAATTTCAAGTTGATGTTGATACGGTTGCTATTTCTTCAGCCCGTACCGACAAGGTGCCTAACTCGTCACCAACGGCTGCATCTTCGGGTACTGACTTAAATGGTAAAGCGGCAGAAGCGGCAGCAAAAACCATCAAACAACGCTTAATTGATTTTGCTTGTGAAAAATATCAAGTAGAAGCAGAGCAGGTGAAATTTGAAAACAGTAATATTATTGTTGGTGAGCAAACCTTTAGTTTTGCTGAGTTTTCTCAAATAGCTTATATGGGGCGTGTTTCTTTATCTTCCACAGGTTTTTACAAAACACCTAAAATTCATTTTGACCGAGCTACTGGTAAAGGTCGCCCATTTTTCTATTACGCAACAGGTGCTTCAGTATCTGAGGTGTTAATTGATACCTTAACGGGCGAATACAAAACGCTACGTACCGATATTTTACAAGATGTAGGTCATTCAATTAACCCCGCGATCGATATTGGTCAAATTGAAGGCGCTTTTGTTCAAGGCATGGGTTGGGTAACTACCGAAGAATTAGTATGGAATGAACAAGGTCGCTTACTTTCAAACAACCCAGCAACGTACAAAATTCCTGCAATTAACGATGCACCTGAAGATTTCCGTGTTGCACTACTACCTGATGCGCCAAATCGTGAACACACAATTTACAATTCAAAGGCGGTTGGTGAACCACCATTTATGTTAGGTATGTCAGTTTGGTCTGCACTTAAAGATGCAATATCGAGTATTTCTGATTACAAATTAAGTCCAGATCTTGATACGCCAGCAACGCCAGAGCGAGTACTTTGGGCAGTAGAAGCGATAAAAGCTAAATCGTAAGCAAAGGCGTAAAAGTAAGATCAAGAGTAATAGGAGAGAGTAACAAGATGACTATTTCAACAAGCAATAACTGGAACAGCGCTGCTTATCAATTAAGCAAAAAAGGTCAAGCTTATGTCTTAGTGACATTAGTTGGGGTGTCTGGTTCAACGCCTAGAAATAGCGGCACTAAAATGGTGATCTGCAAAAATGAAATTTTTGACACTATTGGCGGTGGTCATCTTGAACATAAAACGATTAAACATGCACAAAAAATGTTGGCGCAAGGTAAAGATAATCAACATTTAGAGCACTTTCAATTGGGGTCTAACTTAGGTCAGTGTTGTGGTGGTAATGCCAGCGTATTGTTTGAGTGTTTTGCTGGGGTTGGCGTAAATATTATGCTCTTTGGTGCGGGCCATGTCGGTAAAGCATTAATACCAGTATTGGCGCAATTACCTTGCCAAGTGACTTGGGTAGATAGCCGCGAAGAACAATTTCCGAATAATTTAGATGCTTATCACAATGTTCATAAAGTGGTTAGTGAAGAGCCTGAACTTGAAGTAGCCAACATGCCTGAAAATAGCTATTACATTGTGATGACGCATAATCATCAAATGGATTTTGATATATCACAAGCTATTTTAAAACGCGGTGATTTTAATTATTTAGGGCTTATTGCTTCAGATACTAAATGGCGGCGTTTTCAACAACGTTATAAGCATCGCGATATTGACCAAAACCAAGTTGCTCGTATGAATTGCCCTATAGGGTTTGAGCAAGTTGGCGGTAAATTGCCTATGGAAGTGGCTGTTTCTGTTGCTGCAGAAATTATCAATACCTATCAAACAGAGAACAAACGACAAGCAGAGCAAAACCAACAGATTGAACAAAATGAAAACAGCGCTAAGGTCAAAGTTCGCCCAACATCACAACAGGGCATACATTGGAAAGAATTTAAGCAGTTACTGGTAACTGAAGAGTAGTAAGTACTAGCTCTACTTTAAAAAACATAGGAGAAGCAAAGTGTCTCATTTTGCCCTACAAAGTAAAAACGTAATAGTAAGCAACCATACTAATAGTAAGATTGGTAAGAACGGCAGCAGTGAAATGATTGCTGCTTGTGTGGAAATTAAAGATGAACTTATCCATGCCATTCATCCCTTTGGACAAACTTTATCATGTGAAGTTATTGATTATGCAGAGCACGTTATTATGCCCGGCTTAGTTGACTCACATGTACATATTAATGAACCGGGTCGCACAGAATGGGAAGGCTTTAATACAGCAACTCAAGCCGCTGCTGCTGGTGGTATTACTACCTTAGTTGATATGCCATTAAACTGTATTCCAGTAACCACCACCAAAGCTGCGTTCCAAGAAAAGCTCGACTCTGTTGATGATAAGTTATGGGTTGATTGCGGTTTTTGGGGCGGTGTTATCCCGCAAAATATTGATGATTTAGACGAGCTGCTTAACGCTGGCGTATTAGGAGTTAAATCATTCTTAATTGATTCTGGCATTGAAGAGTTTCCAAACGTACAAGCAAAAGATATTCGTGCAGCCATGCCTATTTTAGCTAAGCATGATGTACCTTATCTTATTCATGCTGAGTTAGATTGCGGTAGTTTTAATGATGTTGAAATCACTAAAGAATACAACAGCTTTTTAGAGTCTCGCCCTAAAAGTTGGGAAAACGATGCTATTTCATTAATGGTTGATATGGCGCGTGAGTCAAAAGAAAAGGGTGATAACTGTAAAGTACATATTGTACATTTATCTTCGGATGAAGCCTTAGACACTATTGCTCAAGCTAAAAGCGAAGGCTTACGTTTTACCGCTGAAACTTGCCCGCATTATTTAACCATTGCCTCTGAAAATATTCCTGATGGTAAAACCTTATTTAAATGTTGTCCGCCAATTCGCGAAAATAAAAACCGCGAACATTTATGGCAAGCCGTTACTGATGGTCGTTTAGATTTTATCGTGTCAGATCACTCACCTTGTACACCAGAGTTAAAACATATTGATACCGGTGATATAGAAAAAGCTTGGGGCGGTATTTCAGCTTTGCAGTTTGGTATTTCTTTAATCTGGACTGAAGCGAAAGAACGTGGTTTTAACTTACTCGATATCGCACGTTTAATGTCGGGTGAAACGGCAAAGTTTGCAGGTTTAGACTCGGTAAAAGGTGCAATCAAAGTAGGTAACCATGCTGACTTTTTAGTGTTTGATCCTAATGCTGAATTTACCATTACCAATGAAATGATTAAACATCGTCATCACATTACGCCTTATGTCGGTCGTAAAGTCATCGGGCAAGTACAACACACGTTTGTGCGTGGCCACCATGTTTATCAACAAGATCAATTTATCGACGCCCCCGTGGGGAAACCCTTGCTTAAGGGGAAATTATTTTAAAGGTCAACTTTAGCTTTTGGAAAGCAACTTTAGACTTCACAAAAACAGATATAGCAAAATTAACTAGCCATATTATAGATAGTAATAAGAATTAGGAAAAACAAGTCATGATGTTAGATATAGATACTCAAGAGCAGAACAAGCTAACAGGTGCTGCCCTTGAACTTGAACAAAAGTTAAAAACACACTGTGTTGATTTAGTCAGTGAGCGTGTTGGTGGTGAAACTTTATCTTGCAGCGATGATTTTTTCGCTGAAATGGAAAACCTCATCAAACCAGGTCGTGGTATTTTCATTGATGATAAATTTACCGACCGTGGTAAGTGGATGGACGGTTGGGAGTCTCGTCGTAGTTATGGTCGTGACAATGGTCGTGAATTTGACTGGTGCATCTTGCGTCTTGGCATCAAAGGAGTGATCCGTGGTTTTGATATCGATACCAACTATTTTCGCGGTAATGCGCCAGAGACTGTTTCAGTTGAAGCTTGCGTTAGTGACGTTGAGCCAAATGCGGATACAGTTTGGGAAACCGTTCTTGAGCAAGCGCCTGTTGAAGCTCACAGCCAAAATATTTTCGAAATAGATAATGCTAAATCCTACACTCATATTCGCTTGAACATGTTCCCAGATGGCGGCGTTGCCCGTATACGTGTTTACGGTGAAGCAGATGTTAACTGGAATGACTTTATTGACGGTGAATTAATCGATTTAGCCTATATCAAAAATGGTGCGAAAGCGTTACTAGTTTCAGACATGTTCTTTAGTGACAAAAACAACCTCATAATGCCGGGTCGTGGTAAAGATATGGGAGATGGCTGGGAAACTAAGCGTCGTCGTGATCCAGGACCAGATTGGTCAATCGTAAAGTTGGCTACGCAAGGTAGTATTGAAAAAGTGATCGTTGATACGTGTCACTTTAAAGGCAACTTCCCTGATACCTTCACCTTAGAAGGTTTGGTATCGAACAGTGACGACTTCACTAACGGTCAACAAGAAGAAAAATGGCAACCTATTATTGCGCGAACAAAATTATACGCCCATCGAGAGCATTTATTCATTAATGAAATTGTTCCTTCAAGCACTGAGCAGTTCACACATCTGCGTTTAAATATCTTCCCAGATGGTGGTATTTCTCGTTTACGTGCTTTTGGTAAAAAGGGATAAATTGATGACATTAACTGATTTAAATAATCAAAGCACAGAACAAGCTAATCATACCTTTATGCAATGTTGTACCTCTTCAACTTGGGTAAAGGCTATGGTTGCGGCACGTCCTTTTGCGGACAATAGAGCAATAGCTAAACAAGCTGACTTATCATGGCAAGAGTTGGAAGAAGCTGATTATTTAGAAGCTTTTGAAGGTCATCCAAAAATTGGTGACGTTAGTAGCCTACGTGCTAAGTATGCAAATACCAAAGAATTAGCAGGTAACGAGCAAGGCTTAGTAAAAGAAGCAAACGACGATGTCCTGACAATACTTTCGCAAGGTAATACAGACTATGAAGAAAAGTTTGGTTTTATTTTTATTGTTTGTGCCACAGGCAAAAGTGCTAAAGAAATGTCTGACTTGCTTCAAGCACGTTTGCCAAACAACAAAACACAAGAATTGATTAATGCCGCTGAAGAGCAACGAAAAATCTTCCAACTGCGTATTACTAAAGCATTAGCTGAATAAGCAATTATCTTTAAGGAACCAATATGAGTCAAATTACTACTCACATACTTGATACAACACGAGGTTTACCGGCGAAAAATGTGCCTATCACTTTATATTCTCAAATTGGTAGTGATTGGGAAAAATTAGGTGGCGGTATCACCAATGGCGACGGTCGTCTTCCTGGTTTGTTGGCTGATGATGTCAAACTTCCTGCGGGGATTTATCGTATGCACTTTGAAACCAGTGTTTATTTTGAAGCAAACAAAGAAGAGGGCTTTTACCCTTATGTGGATATCGTTTTTGAATTAGATGCAAATGGCGCTCACTACCATATTCCGTTGTTATTAACCGCTTTTGGTTATTCAACTTATCGTGGTAGTTAAGCGTGGCAGATAAAGATACTTATATGGACACGCTAATGACTGATAACGCGCAAACTATTAAATCAAAACCGTTAGTACCGAAACTGCTAACTCAGAAAGCCTTTAGTGCTTTTGGTGATGTTATTGAAGCCAGCAGTAACGCCAATAACTTTGCTATTAATGATGGTTTTACCCAGCGTTATCATGACTTAGCTAAGGTTGATGTAAAAGATAAGCAAGGGCATGCCATTATTAGTATCTTTCGCTCAACACCATTGGCATTGCCAATTGCCATTAAAATGATGGAACGTCATCCCCATGGTAGCCAAGCATTTATTCCAATGGGAGAAAACCCGTATTTGGTTGTGGTTGCCCCTGCTGGCGAATTTGAGATTAACAAAATTGAAGTTTTTATTGCCAGCTCGAGCCAAGGAGTTAACTATCACAAAGGTACTTGGCATCACTTTTGTTTAGCGTTAGACAGCATGAGTGACTTTTTAGTGGTTGATAGAGGCGGAGCAGGTGATAACTGTGATGTACTTGAATTAGATGGTTCACTGCATATTGCTGAAACTAATAACACAAGCACACCAAGTTAAAAATATACGGCTAAATATGCTATGCATAAGGAACAGTGCAGATGAATAGATTAAAAAGAACATCGAGAAAAAGGCTTGTCAGAAGCCAACGTTGCCATAAAGCTAAGAAAATAAGGCAGCAAGCGAGAAACAAATTAACTTGGTTTGTCATTGCAAACGAGTTTAACCCCAAACCAGTATCGCCAATCAATAACTACTGATAAGCGAAAGTATGAAAATAGGTGAGAGAAAAATGTTAAAAGTATATCGTGGTGAGCTATTACACTTTTTGGCCGACCCCGCAAAAGTCGCTCTAGAAGACAGTTACCAATATATAGAAGATGGTTTATTAATCATTAAAGATGGCTTAATCGAACAAGTAGGCGAAGCCGCTGATTTATTACCAATGTTAGATGAAAGCATAAAGGTTACTCATTATGAGAGTGGACTAATTATGCCTGGCTTTATTGACACCCATGTACATTACCCACAAACAGAAATGATAGCCTCTTATGGTGAGCAGCTACTTGAATGGTTAGAAAACTATACTTTTCCATTTGAACGTAAATTTTCTGATTTAGAGCATGGTAAAAAAGTTGCTGAGTTCTTTTTAACACAATTGCTTGAAGCGGGTACCACAACAGCTTTAGTGTTCGGTACCGTGCATAAAGAATCAGTTGAAGCATTTTTCACTATTGCTCAGCAGAAAAAATTACGGATGATTTGTGGTAAGGTCTTGATGGATCAAAACTGTCCTGATTATCTATCAGATACCGCCCAAAGCGGTTATGACGACAGCAAAGCATTAATTGAAAAGTGGCATAACACTGATCGTTTGCAATATGCCATCACACCACGTTTTGCACCAACGTGCTCAACAGAACAACTCAATAAAGCAGGCCAATTACTCGCTGAAAATCCCAGTGTATATTTGCATACTCATTTAAGTGAAAACAAAGCTGAAATTGCTTGGGTAAAAGATTTATTCCCGGACAGTGAAGGTTATTTAGATGTTTACGATAAAAGTAAATTGTTAGGTCGTCGGAGTGTTTTTGCTCACGGCGTACATTTACATGACAGTGAATGCCAGCGTTTAGGCGAAACTGACTCGGCCATCGCCTTTTGTCCAAGCTCAAACCTGTTTTTAGGTAGCGGTTTGTTTAACCTAAAACAGGCGCAAGAACACGATATTAACGTGGGATTTGGCTCTGACATAGGTGCAGGAACGACTTTTTCAATGCTAAGCACAATAAATGAAGGGTATAAAACTCAGCAATTACGAGGTGACAAACTTAGCCCATTCCAATCGTTTTATTTGGCCACATTAGGGGGAGCCATCGCGTTAGATTTAGAGGGCACTATCGGTAATTTCACTCAAGGTGCAGAAGCTGATTTTATTGTTCTCGATTATCATGCGACACCACTAATGGATAGACGGATGCAACATTGCAAAAACTTGTCAGAGAAACTGTTCATTTTAAGTATGTTAGGCGATGAACGTCACGTTAAAGCCACGCATATTATGGGTGAAAAAATTTAGTTATTAACGGTAAATGAACTAAAGAATTTAAAAGAGCTTCACTGACTAAAAGGCTGAAAGGCCAAGAAGCAAAAAAAATAAACAAACGTTTGATGTAAGTCGATGTTCAGATCCGGCAACAGATAAAAACAATTATTATAAAAAGTATAACTGGAGAATATTATGGATCCGTATATTAATGAATGGCTAAATTTAGTTATTCGCTTTGCACATTTGGTTACAGGTATTGCCTGGATCGGAGCATCATTTTACTTTGTTTGGTTAGATAACCATTTAGAAACACCACCGCAAGAAAAAGCCGAAAAAGGCATCGGCGGTGACTTATGGGCGATTCATGGTGGTGGATTTTATGAAGTCGCAAAATACAAATTAGCACCACCTGTCATGCCAAAAAATTTACATTGGTTTAAGTGGGAAGCTTATACCACATGGATCACAGGTTTTTTGTTATTATCGTTAATGTTTTATGTTGGCGCAGAGTCATATTTAATCGACAAACGCGTGGCTGACTTAACACAATTTCAAGCCATTATCTTAGGTCTTGGTTCAATTGTCATTGGTGTTGGTAGTTATGAAATACTGGTAAGAACAAAACTAAAAAACCATGGTTTACTATTAGGGATTATACTGCTGATTATTGCCACAGCATTGTCTTACGGTTTAACGCAAATATTTAGTGCTCGTGGTGCTTATATGCACATGGGCGCTATTATTGGTACTATTATGGCTGGTAACGTGTTTTTTGGTATTATGCCGTCTCAACGTGCGTTAGTTAATGCCGTTGAAGCAGGCAAAGCCCCAGATGCTAAATTTGGTTTAAATGCTAAGTTACGTTCTACTCATAATACCTATACCACATTGCCCGTGTTATTCATTATGATTTCAAATCATTACCCGATGACCTTTAACCATAGTGCAAACTGGATAGTACTTATTGCTATTATTTTAATTACAGCAGCAATTCGTCAATACTTTGTGTTATGCCATTTTGGTAAGCAAAAACCACTAATTTTAGTTGGTGCTGTTATTGCCGTTATCCTTCTGGCTTTTGCTATTGCTCCAACTAAAACTGAGTTGACACAAGAGCAAAAACAGCAAAGTGTTGATATAGCACAAGTGCAAAAAATTATCGATCAACGTTGTGGAACTTGCCATGCTGATTCGCCAACGGACGAAATATTTACCATTGCACCTGCAGGTATTATTTTCTCAGATGAAGCAACTATAAAACAATGGGCTCCACGCATTCAAGCTCGAGTAATTGATGCTAAAGACATGCCGTTTATGAATAAAACTCAAATGACGGATGACGAGCGTAATACTTTAGCTATTTGGCTGGCGAAAAATAACAGTTAACAGGAATCATTCCTCTGACCGAAAAGAGCAGCAAAGTAGTGATACTGCTTTGCTGACCATCAACTTAACATCACAGATAATCATATGAATAAACGCGTCATTAAACACGGATATAAAGTAGCAGAATCCCTTTACAACTTAGTTGAACATGAAGTGCTACCTGGAACAGGTATAGATGCTGAGGGCTTTTGGCAATCAATGGCAAATATCCTTGATGAGTTCACGCCCAAAAATCAAAAAATATTGACAATTCGCCAACAGTTTCAAGCGCAAATTGATGCTTGGCATTTAGACGAAAGTAACCATCCTTTTAACCAGCCCTCTATTCAGGAAAGGTATCAGCAGTTTTTAATGGATATTGGTTATATAGTTCCTGAAAAAGCCGATTTTTCAATTACAACTAACTATGTTGATGATGAAGTTGCCACTGTTGCTGGGCCACAACTTGTGGTGCCATTAATGAACGCTCGTTTTGCTTTAAATGCCGCCAATGCTCGTTGGGGAAGTTTGTACGATGCATTATATGGCACAGACGTTATCAGCGATGAAGATGGCGCTGAAGTTAACAAAACCTATAATCCGATTAGAGGGGCGAAAGTTCAAGCCTACGCTCGTCGTTTTTTAGATGAAACTATCGCATTATCTGGTGGTAGCTACCAAGATGCTGTTAGCTATCAAATTGCTAACGGTAAGTTAATTGTCACCATGAAATCAGGTGAGCAAGTTAGCTTAGTTGATGAAAACAAATTTGTCGGCTTTAATGGTGCACAGCAAAATCCTAGTGCGATTTTATTTTGCAATAATGGCCTACACATCGAAATTAAAATTGACCCTAGCATGCCGGTGGCAAAATCCGACCCTGCATCGGTTGCGGACATCATTTTAGAGTCAGCATTGAGTGCTATTCAAGATTGTGAAGACTCTGTCGCGGCAGTTGATGGGGAAGATAAAACCGCCATTTACCGCAACTGGTTAGGCTTAATGAAAGGCGATTTAACTGAAACACTTGAAAAAAATGGTGAATCAATTGTTCGTAAATTAAATGATGACCGAAGCTATACTTCTCCTGAGAACGAATTTTTTACCTTGCCCGGCCGTAGCTTATTATTTGTACGTAATGTAGGCCATTTAATGACCAATGACGCTGTACTTACCAAAGATAATCAAGAAGTGCCCGAAGGTATTTTAGATGGTTTGATTACCAGCTTAATTTCATTACATGACTTAAAAGATAATTCATCGGTAAAAAATTCACGCCAAGGCAGTATTTACATTGTGAAGCCGAAAATGCATGGCCCAGACGAAGTTGCGTTTAGTAGTGAACTATTCACATCCATTGAAGCGTGCTTGGGCTTAGCAACTAATACCATTAAAATGGGTATTATGGATGAAGAACGTCGCACTTCGGTAAACTTAAAAGAGTGCATCCGTGCTGCCAAAGATCGTATTGCCTTTATCAATACCGGATTTTTAGACCGAACGGGTGATGAAATACACACCAGTATGAAAGCCGGTCCGATGGCACGTAAAGCGTTGATGAAAAATGAAAAATGGATCAATGCTTATGAAAGCCGTAACGTTCGTATAGGTTTGCAAACAGGTTTCATAGGTAAAGCTCAAATAGGTAAGGGGATGTGGGCGATACCAGATGAAATGGCAGAGATGGTAAATGCCAAAATAGATCACCTTAAATCAGGAGCTAATTGTGCATGGGTACCATCGCCTACAGCAGCTACCTTGCATGCTTTACATTATCACCAAGTTAACGTTAGTGATATTCAAAAGGAAATGCTTAAGCAGTTTTCTACGAATTCGAGTAATGATGGTTTGTCTGATTTATTGACCATTCCATTATTAGAAAATAAAAATGATCTAAGCGAGCAAGATATTAAAAACGAATTAGATAACAATGTTCAAGGTTTGTTAGGTTATGTAGTTCGTTGGATAGATCAAGGAACGGGTTGTTCAAAAGTACCTGATATTGATAATGTTGCTCGAATGGAAGACAGAGCTACATTAAGAATTTCAAGTCAGCACATTTGCAATTGGTTACATCATGGTATTTTAACCAAAGAACAAGTACTAGAGTCGTTAACGCGTATGGCGAAAATTGTTGATAAACAAAATATTACCGATGCTAACTACAGTGCAATGGCACCTGATTTTGATAAAAACATCGCTTTTCAGGCCGCGATGGATTTAATTTTTAAAGGGGAAGAACAGCCAAGTGGTTATACTGAGCCATTGCTCCATAAGCGACGAATCGAGTTGAAAGCAATAAATTAAATCAACTTAGTATAAAGTTGATCTGCTACAATTTTCTTAGTTGAAATAAATTAACTTTTATTATCTAATGAACGGAAAAATCAGTGATATTTCTTTTACGCAAATGTCGCTGATTTTTATTCCCTATACTGCAAGAAAAGTGCAGGGTAAAGTTCAGGTTATTTATTTAAATTTCAAAAGGAGTTTTTGTGGCAAAAGCTAAAGTGTCTGAAGGTAATATTAGACAAAAAAATAAAACGTTAATCTTCAATGCAGCCAAAAAAGAATTCGTCACTTATGGCTTTAAAGGTGCGTCAATTAAGCGTATTGCTGAACGAGCGAATATTGCTCGCGCGAATATTCATTATTATTTTAAAGATAAAACTGACCTGTATCAGCAACTATTAAGCAATATTATCGCAGTATGGAACACCGACTACGATACCTTAAATGCTGAACACGAGCCGAAACAGGCGCTTAGTGCGTATATTCGAGCAAAAGTTATGCACTCGAAGAATGACCCTGACTCATCGAGAATTTTTGCCAGTGAGTTAATTCATGGTGCCCCAGTTTTGAATGGCTATCTTAATAGTGACTTTAAAGAATGGTTGCAAAGTAAAGTCGCTGTTATAGATACTTGGGTTGAAAAAGACTTAATCGATAAAGTAAACCCGCATCATCTATTATTTTTAATTTGGAGTTCGACCCAGCACTACGCAGACTTCAACGTGCAGGTTTTATCAGCCTTAGACAAAGAAAAGATGAATGATGATGATTTTGAAGAGGTTGTTGATTCTTTAACGCAAATTATTCTTAAAGGCTGTGGCATTCAATAAAAGATCTCATAAATAGTAATATATGTGCCGCTAGATAATTCAGTTGCCCTAGCAGACAATCGGCCTTTACAAATTATTTTATTCCCTCAAAGTGAGTTCTGCCACTTCTTTTTTAGCGGCAATACGTATTGTGAGTAGAATGTCAGTCTGATTCATGTCAGATATTAAATCAACGTTATTTGGTATATTACCTAAGATCTCAAATGTATCTTCGTTAAGATCATAAGACCACAATTGGAATTCCTCATTAATGCCATAAATCACATTATGTTTTGTAATGAATCGTTTGCCGCTTCCTTGGCTGTCTAGTGATGCAATCAATTGGTCTTCGGCGGGGCCAGGCTGCCAAAACCGGTCCAACTGATCGGTGTAAATCAATCGCCCATCTTCACTTTTGAGCGCCCAGTTTACTTTCTTGTCTGTTATCACTGTAAACTCTGAGTTATTCAGATTGAACTCACCAAACGTTAAAACTCCTTTAATACGCGCAATCAAAAGAGCTGTATTTTCTTCACTATCCCATTGAAAAAGTTGCTCAATACTGTGGTCGAATGGAAAGGGTTTTTGGCTTGAGTCCAAGGTCACTTGAGTGAGTTTATTATTAACATTGACTAAAATACTTTCGCCATCAGCCGCCCAATTCACTCCGAAAATATAAGAGTCTATCGGAAAATTCGAAAGTTGCTGTGAGCCGTTGCCATCAGTTATCCAAATTTGATTATCGCCAGAGCGATCCGATTTAAACGCGATTAACTCACCATTAGGTTGGTAAATGGCATTGTCTTCTTCAAGTGTTGATCGCTCCAGTACTTCAGGGGTAGGTATTGAAGAAGCAGGAATTGAGCCATTGATAGTCCTCCTAGTTTGAGTTGGATCCACTTGAGTCTGCGTTAATTGTATCTGGGTAGATTGTGAACTTGCTATCGGCGACCTAATTATCTGCGATAGAGGGATCGTCACGATATCACTATCCCAATTTCCCTTAATCGTCAGCGCTCGTTTGCCGTTGGGGTGAAATATCGGCGACCCCATTGGTTCATCAAGTGGCAAACTAATATTGGTTATTTTGCCTTGATACGATAGGGTAAATAGTTGCCTACCGGTGCTAAAAATAAGTAGTTCACTTACAGGCGTGAAATTGGGATAGATATTTCTTAAGTTTGGTATTTCTGGGGGGTATTCAATCTGATGACTAGACAAAACCTGACCATCAGGTTTGAGTATTTCAATGTAGTGAAGGCCATCATAGTTGATACTGGTCAATGCGATAATATCGTTTGTGACTGAATAGTCATAGTCAACGAAATTACCGTCTTCTAGTTCGTATATGACAGTACTTTTGTTGTCTGCTATCGAATAACTGGTTAACTTCCAATGATTAGAAAACTTCTGCAATAAAGCAATATTGTTATTATTGAGCCATGTAGGCTTAGCTATTCTTGAGTTTTTACACGACATTAGCAAATTCGGAGATTGAGGCACTTCAAGTGCTTTTTCAAAATCCAAGGTCATTAGTTTATAACACTCCTTCTGAGTCACTGGTTTGTTGCAGTCTTCTGATTCTATAAATACCAGTTTCATCCCGTCTTTAGAGAAACTGTGACTGCCATAGCGACCCCAGTTTTTTGTGAGTTGGGTTTCTTTTTGAGTTTTGATGTTTTTTGCCCAGAGATTACTAATCATACAGACTTCTTGTGAATAGCGGTTAAAAACAATGTATTCACCGTCAGGCGAATAGATACCCGCATACTCTTTGTTGTCTGTGGCTGTTAGTGAACGTAACTCTCCAAAGGATAATTTCACAGGTTGCGTTGGGATTAGGTAGCTAAAACTGATAAAAGCCAAAATAACAATTCCAACAGCAGAAATCAGTTTGAAAAATGATCTTGGAGACTCTGTTTTATCTGCCATATCAGTTTTGTTTTTAACATCGATAGTGTCGACTTCTTTCTCTGGTAAACTATCAGCTATTGATAGGTCTTTTCCGGTTGTTACTATTGCTTCTGGCTTAACGTCTGGCTTTTGCTCAAGTTGTGGTGTAGATTCCGTTTCATCATGCCATTTAACATTACATTCTAGGCTATACCCTTGTTTAGCATGTGTCTTAATATAGGAGTGAAGTTTACTGTCTTGTCCTAATACTTTTCTTAGTTGGGCGATGCTTCTTTGTAATGTATTAGGTGTTACCACTGTGTTCGGCCATACTTCAGCAAACAATTCGTCGTAACTAACCACTCTGCCTTGATTTTCAGCCAGGTAAGTTAAAACTGCCAAGGCTTTCGGGGCAATAGTTTGCGACTGCTCTTTTTGAGTGACTTGATTCCTAGATAAATCGACAAAGAAATCACCTACCCAATACTGTACAGCCATAAAATCTCTTACCAGAATGAAAATTGTTACTCAAAAGTGAGCATGAACGAGAATACATATCCTAGCACAAAGCCTGAACTTAGCTAAACCCACTTTGTATCTAATTGATATTAAGTAGTTATTTCATCGTCAGCGATAAATCAGTGAAAATTCAGTCGCACGTCAGGTATTTTAATGCAGATTCATATAAATTCAGCTCTTACCCAGAGTTTAAAGATCAAGCTTATGAAGACCTGACCCTTCTAAGAATTAACTCTAAGAATGAACTATGAATGCAACCGAGTACGATAAAAATGGATAAATTAATGAATATGAAGAAGAGTTTAATTTTAGTTTTTATGTTTTTACTGCCTTTTATAGGTACTGAAGCAAGTGAGCAAAAGTCATACGAAATGACTGGAACTCAGGTATTACCTATTCAGGATACTCAGTCCAGTAGGCAATATGAATTATATATAAAATTACCTGAAAACTATGGAAAAAATAATGATAAAAAATATCCTGTCATCTACTTTACCGATGCAGATATGCACATCGAACTCCTATCCGGCTCTACATCATTCTTGATGGAAGAAGTTATTTTAGTCGGAATTTCTTATCAAAAAGATATCAAAGAAGATTTAAAGAAAGAGGTCGGGGCATATGTTAGTAGATTTCGAGATTATTCCATAAGTAAATCAAGCAACCCAGAACGTCAAGCTAAATATCAATTTGGACAAGCCAGTAATCATCTGGCTTTTATTCGCAACGATGTCTTTAAGTTTATAGAAAGTAACTACCAAACCGATCCGAGTAGTCGGACGTATTTCGGTTTTTCACTTGGCGGCTTATTTGGAGCATACACATTAATGACGCAACCCGATACCTTTAAAAACTATATTCTTGGAAGTCCATCGCTTTGGCGAGATATCCCCTTACTTTTTTCTCTTGAAAATGCAGCATTAAAAAGCAAAGCGTCAGCGATCAACCTTTTTATTTCAAATGGTGAATTGGAGAAGGAGTTGAGTACTCAGGTAAAAGACTTCGTTGCCAAGCTAAAAAATAAAAAATATGAAGGATTATCATCAATAAACCACGTAGTGATTGAATCTTCTGGTCATAGCGACTCATTTCCTATGGTTGGCGTTCGTAGTGTAAAATGGTTATCAAGCTTAACAAAAGATGAGGAATAGACAATGAACCGTATTGTTATTGCTATGCTGATTTTTGTGTTAACCATGAGTAGCAAAAGTTTTAGTCAAGATAAGTTTCCAACATTGGAAGGTCCCTATATGGGGCAACAACCACCGGGCATGGTTGCAGAGCCTTTTGCACAGGGCATCATCTCTAACAAAGGTTGGGATCTTGAGGGCGTGTTTGCGCCCGGCATGACGGAATTTTACTTCACCACAAAACACACAAGCCCCACGGTTATCGGTTTTAGACAGGAAAACAATATCTGGAAGAAATACATTGAATTTCCACGGCGCGGTGAAATCACATTTTCGCCAGATGGCGAGCGCATGCATATGGCAAAAGAGTATAAGGACCGCATTAGCAATGGCTGGTCAGAACGCAAAAGGCTTGGACCGATGTTTGACCGGAAAGACTGGTATATCATGCGTCTGTCGGCTTCCACAAAAGGCACTTATGTTTTTGACCAAGCGACCAGAGATGGCAATGGTGTTATCCGCTATTCACGATTAATCAATAACAAACGTGAACAACCAAAGCCACTTAGCAAAGAGATAAACACCGGAAAATGGACTGCTCATCCTTTTATCGCGCCAGACGAAAGCTACCTGATTTGGGATAGCGAGCGAGAAGGCGGTTACGGAGACTCCGATCTTTATATTAGTTACCGACAAAAGGATGGTCTATGGGGACCTGCGATCAATATGGGTGACAAGATCAATTCAGATAAAGAGGATTTCTATGCGAGCGTCACCCCTGACGGCAAGTACATACTTTTCAATAGAAACTTAGATGATGGTAATGTGGATATATTCTGGGTAGATGCACAAATTATTGAGACCCTTAGGCCCAAAAAGTAAAACCTATAACAAACTGCTCTAGCGGGGAAAGAATCTTAACGATTACATCGCCCGTTGAGTAGGGTGTAATCGTCTGTTTTTCCCCATAGCAGCGATAAAGTTGCATATTATATGCATCGGCAAAGTGTTTTATTGTCCCAAAATAATTCAATTTAGAAAACGCGTTATGCAAATATTACACATCGATTTTGCTATGGAATCAAGACGAAATGAATACATTAGCCTCAAACTTCTTGCAATATATTTTCTAATGGATTACTTCAGTTATTTTACTTGGTCATCACAGTAACCTGCTGTTACATTTATGCTGTTTCTAATTCATTGAAAACAGTTAATATTAAGCGTTAATTAAATTATGAGATAAAAAGATGAACTTACTTTCAAAAAATTCAGATACCATTTATGTATTATTGAGAATCATTTCAGGTGCTTTATTTGCATCTCACGGTGCACAGAAAATATTCGGTTGGCTTGCTAGCCACGAGACTGCATTCGGATCTCAAATGTGGTTTGGCGGATTAATAGAGTTAGTATGTGGTTTGTGTTTAATACTAGGATTTCAAACTCGCATTGCAGCTTTTTTATCTAGCGGTACAATGGCAGTAGCTTACATACAATTTCACTGGGCTTTCCAGTTTGATGAAAACTTTTTCCCTGTTATTAATCATGGTGATGCTGCAATACTTTATTGTTTCCTATTTTTGTTTATAGCGAGTAAAGGGGCAGGTAAGTGGTGTTTAGACAAAATAGAGAATGTTAATACAATTGCCAAACAATAAAATTAACAGGAAACAAATAGTTTGTTTATAGAAAAGTCAGGGGGCATTGTAGAGTTTGAATTGTTTAAGTGAAAAATCTATTGGATGTCCTTACTGTGGTGAGACGACGGGGCGCCTTTTAACGAATCAACTATTAAGTTAGTTCGGCTGCCCCTTGGTGAACTTATAAATTAAAATAGGTGGCTTCACCTTTTGCCTCAGCTAAATCTGCAGCGACAGAAGCGACAGCTAAATCTTGTAAACCAACACCCGTACCATCAAACAAAGTTATTTCATCAATTGATGTTCGTCCTTGTTTTGTACCATTGATCACCTCACCAATGGGTATTATGTCTTCTTGTTGAATTAATCCACTTTTGATCGCGTGTTGAGCTTCACCAATGGTAATAGATTGCGCTAACTCATCAGTAAAAACGCTGGCTGACTCGAATAGTTTAGCGTCAACTTCTTGCTTACCTTTGGTGTCTGTTCCCATACAAGCGATGTGAGTCCCTAGTTTAATCCAATCTTTGTCTATTAACGCTTCAAAGGCTGAGGTTATGGTAATAATAACATCTGCTTGTGCACAAAGTGCTTCACGCGTTACTGATTCGAAAGGTAAACCAAGCTCTTCACATATAGCTGAAAGGTTATCAAGTTTTTCAGGATTTAGATTCCATGCTACAACTTTTTCAAAATTACGTTGTTCAACTGCTGCTCTTAATTGAAACGTTGATTGATGTCCAGCGCCAATCATACCTAATACTTTGGCATCTTTACGCGCTAAGTGAGCAATTGATACGGCAGACGATGCCGCTGTGCGTACAGCTGTTAAATAATTTCCAGCAACAAGAGATTTTAACTTTCCTGTATCAGGGTCAAATAAAATAACGGTGGACTGATGATTTGTCAGATCTTTTTGGATATTACCTGGCCAGTAACCTCCAGATTTTAAGCCTAATACCATACCGTCACGGTCAAAGCCTGATTTAAAACCATATAGAGCATCGGCATGGCCAATGGCTTCACGTATTACGGGAAAGTTGTAAGCGGTATTTTTAGCCATTGCTGAAAATACATTCTCTACCGCACTAAAAGCCTCTTCTCGACCCACAACCTTTTGGCATACGGATTCAGATATAACAGAGACGCCCTTGTCATTATTTTGCTTTGAGTTACTCATTTTTTATTTCCTAGAATAGTGAAATACCCCTTGATTGAATATCTAGGGGTAGGGAAGAATGGGTTAAAAAGCTTTACCACGAGCAGAAACCGGCCATAAAGTCTCTACTTTTCCGTTGCGAACACCTACGTAATAGTCGTGAACGTTACATGTGGGATCACAGTGACCTGGAACCAGTTTTAATTTTTGATTAACTTTCAATGCGCCAGTGGGATCTGAAATTACACCATGTTCATCTGAACATTTTATGTATTCAACATCATTGCGTCCAAAAATATACGGTAAACCACTGTCTACAGATTGCGCTTTAAGACCAGCATCACAAATTGCTTTATCCGCTTTAGTATGGCTCATTACTGAAGTTAAAATGAATAATGAGTTTTCAAATTCTGATATTTTTTTCCCACTTTCATCATGAATAGTTTGGTAATCAGCATCCATAAATGCGTAAGACCCACATTGTAATTCATTGAAAACACCAGAATTACCTTCAAAATAATACGAGCCAGTACCGCCACCACCAACAATGTCGCACTCAAGCCCTTCGGCTTTTAGCATTTCGACTGTGCGCGCCACCATACCAATGGCAATATCTACTTTCTCTTTACGTTCTTGATAGCTTTCTAAATGCTGCATGGCACCTTGATAAGCTTGAATGCCGGCAAAGATTAAACCTGGTGTTGCAGCAATTGCCTTAGCGATATCAACAACAGGTTGACCTTCGCTAACCCCACAACGACCAGCACCACAATCAATTTCTACTAGACATTCTATTTGAGTGTCATGTTTATTAACGGCTGCCGCTAATTCAGCAACGTTTTCAATATCATCAACACAACAAAGAGTACGAGCGCCCAGTTTAGGTAAGCGTGCTAAGCGATCGATTTTTACAGGGTCACGCACTTGGTTTGATACCAGTACATCTTTAATACCACCACGAGCAAATACTTCTGCTTCTGAAACTTTTTGACAACATACGCCACAGCTATCGCCAAGTTTTTCTTGTAATAAAGCAATATCAACCGACTTATGCATTTTGCCATGCACACGATGGCGAACGCCCATCTCTTTGGCGTATTTTCCCATGGTTTTTATATTGCGTTCTAACGCATCTAAATCGATTACCAAACAAGGCGTTTGAATATCTGCTTCATTCATTCCGGGTGCAGCAGGAACGTCATACCCTACTTCTAATTCATTTACTGTTGTCATTTTATTCTCCAAAATTCTTAAGTTAAATTTACTTAGTTCTAGTTTTACTTGTTCATCCACGGAAGTTTGTCTAAATCAACATTACCTCCAGTAATAATTACGCCAATTCGTTTACCTCTAAATACATCAGGATTTTTTAAAATTATTGCTAAAGATACGGCACTACTGGGCTCTATCACTATTTTCATTCGCATCCAAATGAGCTTCATTGCTGCTACTATTTCTTCTTCAGTTGCCGTTAAAATATTGGTGACATGATTTTTAACGAAATGCCAAGTTAAATCTTTCAGAGGTACTTTTAGCCCGTCAGCAATAGTATTAGGCGCATCATCGGCAATGATATGACCTGCTTTAAAAGAACGTGCAGCGTCATCAGCATTAAGTGGCTCTGCGGCATAAATCTTTATTCTTGGAGCAATAGTTGATAGCGTTAAGCATGTGCCTGATATCATACCGCCACCGCCAATTGGTGCGACCACAGTATCTAAATCTTGCACTTGATTAACGAGCTCTTTTGAACAAGTAGCTTGGCCGGCGATGACACGAGGATCATTATAAGGATGGACAAAGTCTGCACCAGATAGCGCTACTACATCCGCAAATACCGCTTCGCGAGAACTAGTAGATGGCTCACATTCTACTATGACGCCGCCATAACCAATAACAGCATCTTTTTTTGCTTGTGGTGCTGTCTTAGGCATTACTACGGTAACTGGAATACCACGTTGTCCTGCTGCATAGGATAAAGATAACGCATGATTGCCAGAAGAATGAGTGGCGACACCTACTTTGGCTTCTTCATCTGTTAATCCAAACACTGCATTACAGGCACCACGCACTTTAAATGCGGCTGCTTTTTGTAAATTCTCACACTTGAAAAACAATTCAGCGCCGGTTAGCTCATTTAAAAAACGAGAAGTTAACACCGGTGTTTCATGGATATAGGGCTTTATACGTTCATGGGCAATTAGCACATCATCATAAGTTGGAATGTTCATTGTCGGTTGGGTTGAACTACTCATATTTTCCTCTTCATATTCTTGGTTTTATTGCCTGGTAATCGTCATTTACTTTGTGGCGCGTTAGCTTTTAGATGTGAAATCACTGTAGGGAGAACAGCAGCTGACCGCAAACTAGTTAATTTTCACAATGTGAAATCTTCGTAATATTCCACATGGTAGAACTCGATAATCATCTGAATTAAAAAGAGATATATTAAAATAAAAAAAAACTGAGTTATGTATTTCACAATGTGAAACCAACAAAATCCTATTTATTTATGGTATTTCTTTGCTTTTAGCTATATATTTAAAATAAAGTTGACACAAGAGTCAAGAAAATGAGTGCTAAATTGTCAATGAACTAACAGCTGAAATGAGCTATCAAACTGAGTAGGTATATTATGAAAAGAACGAAACCAGAGTCCAGAATTCAAGTGATTGATCGGGCTGCATTGTTACTTGATGCTATATCACGTTATACCCTACCGGTAACACTTAAAGCGCTTAGTGCAGATACTAACTTGGCACCTTCTACTGCTTTTCGAATATTACACTCGCTTATTGATAACCACTTTGTTGATAGAGATAACACAGGTAAATATCTATTAAGTGGCCGACTAATACGGTTAAGTAATTATCAATATAACAATGTTGATTTTCGTAAGCTGGCGATACCTTATATGGAGAAACTGCGGGATAAATTTGGCGAAACAGTTAATCTCACTGCGCGTGAGGGCGATGTAGTTATTTATGTAGAAAAAGCTATTCCTAATCGAATGATGCATGTGCAACAAATTATTGGTAGCCGTGCCCCTTTACATGTAACCGGGGTAGGAAAAATGATGCTGGGTATGGAAGGAAAAGAAGGTATTAGAGGTTATGCCCAGCGTACGAATTTACCCGCTTATACACGTAAAACATTTTCGACACTTGATACCTTAGAACAAGAATGTATGCGCTGTGTTGAGCAAGGTTTTGCTTTTGATGATGAAGAAGCCGAAATAGGTGTGGGATGTATCGGCGTACTTTTATATGACAAATATGGTGAAGTTGTGGCAGGTTTATCTGTGTCTGCTCCAATTGAGCGACGTAAAGACGAGTGGATTAAATATTTGATAAAGGCTGGAAAATCGATATCAATTGAACTCGGTTATGTTAAAAGTTAATCAGCAGCTAAAAAACAAAATCACCAAGTTTAGTATTACAGAGGGTAATGGCTCAGTGCCAATATTAATATACAATTGTATGACCCTTTGTTTGGTATAAGTTTTAAAATTAAAGAGTGAAAAAAATGTTAACAATTAATAGACTAAATCAAACTGAAGCCAAGACAATTATTGACGGTGCAGTGCAAAAAGCAAATGAACTAGGTGTACCAATGTGTATTTCTGTTGTCGACGAATCAGGTAGTTTAATTGCATTTGAGCGTATGGATGGCGGCAAAATCCACAGTATTACCATATCTCAAGACAAAGCATTTACTGCTGCATCGGCTCGTAAAGGGACGCATGAATTTAATAAAGCCTGTATTCCCGGCCATGAAAATAATTTATTTGGTATTCACACTGCTTTAGGTGGTCGTATGTGCATTGTCGGGGGCGGATTACCAATTCTTTCCTGCGGTAAGGTAGTTGGGGGGATAGGGGTAAGTTCAGGATCACCAGATCAGGATCTAGGGTGTGCTCAAGCAGGCGTTGATGCATTTTCGTCACTTAATTGTTAGGTAATGTTGGCAATGTGTGTGTTTGGTATGTACGCTGTTTCTCAATATAAAGTAATAGTAAGTAAAAGTATAAAAATAGGATAGTGTTATGAAATTTAATGTATATCTTTCAGGTGAAATTCATACTGATTGGCGAGAACAAATTATTCAAGGTTGTCAAAAGTATGACTTAAACATCGTATTTTGCTCAGCTAATACAGACCATGAATCAAGTGACAGTGCCGGTGATGTTCTTGGTACTGAAAATCAGCCGTTTTGGCGAGATAATAAATCAGCAAAAGTAAATGCTATCAGAACTAAAACACTCATTGAACGATGTGATATTGCCGTGATTCGATTTGGCGATAAATATAAACAATGGAATGCGGCCTTTGATGCAGGCTATTGTGCAGCGCTTAATAAGCCATATATTACACTTCATAGTGAAGACATTATCCACCCCCTTAAAGAAGTAGATGCTGCAGCGCAAGCATGGGCTACGACACCTATGCAAGTAGTAGAAGTGTTGAAGTACTTAGCAAGTAACTAGCAAGTAATAAATCAATTGATTAGCAGGGGAACATGACAATAAGTATATCTGTTAATCAATTTAGCCGAAGTTCCTTATGTAACTTTTTATGCAGCTTTCTGTGCAGTTTTTCTCAAATTATGCTGCAAAGAAATGCGGCAACTGGTTTATTATTCATTGTGAGTATTGGTTTAAACGCACCAAATATGCTTATTGGTGCAGCTATTGCCGTAGTTTCGGCTTTGTTGGTTGCTCAGTTTTTTCAATATGACTCTGATTCTATTAATTCTGGACTTTATGGCTTCAATGCTGCGCTTGTTGGATCAGCTGTATTCCTCTTCTTACCTGCCAATGTATTTTCATTCACTTTAGTCATTATTGCGGGGGCAATATCCACCGTTATTATGCACTTTATGTTGCATTTTACTTCACAAAGGTTGCCTGACTTTCCGGTTTTTACAGCGCCATTTCTAGTTTCAATATGGATAATATTACAGCTTAGTGAAATACAATTTATTGAAACGATTGCTATTGATGTCAAAACTCCCTCTATCATAACTAATGCTTCCAGCGATTTATCCATTGTAATACGTGGGGTAGGCCAAGTTCTGTTTCAGGGGCATTGGTTTTCGGGAATCGTTTGCATTGCTGGGTTATTATTGCATTCATACAAGGTAGCAGCTTGGGCTATTATTGGCTCTGTAGGGGGGCTTATTGTTGCGCGAATGTTTGATTTTCCGGAAAATTTAGTACATCAGGGACTCTATGGTTTTAATGCTAGTCTGACTGCCATTGCCCTAACTGATCGATACCCTAAAAAGTTCTTTAAAACGAGGTGGCCGGTATTACTTGGTATTGTAATATCGGTCTTGCTTACCCGTGCTTTTGAATATTTAACAATGCCAGCCTTAACAGCTCCTTTCGTTCTGGCTAGTTGGTTAGTCATTGTTTTAGTGAAAATCGAATCTGCTTAGTTATGGCCTTTAACGATATTAACTTGAAAGCTTCTGTTTTAAGTTATTCTATTTTTTAAAAAAATAAGTGCATCAAGTCTTGTGTCAAATACAAGTTCTGCTGGAATTTTGTCAAGTAATTTTAATTTATTAAAATCATTTCGTACCCGTTCACACACACTTGATAATAATATTTCGCGCCCCTGACTTTGATAACTAACAATTATCTCTTCAATAGCGATAGTACTGGTAATGCCAACAAATTGTGCGTCAGTTAAATCTATTAATAACGTTTTATTTTGATCAGACTTTGAGGCGCTTTGCTTCAAGCCTCTAGCAACACCAAAGCCAATGGGTCCAGAAATATTAAGCAGTTGCATACTATCATTCATCGATGTTAATAACTGTTTTTCAGATTCAGATAAGTGCTCGGCATCTTTTGCAGTACATAGGTTAATGTTATCTAATTGAATTTCTGATAGTCGGCGAATTGTCACTAAATTGGCAACAAACACACCGATTAACACCGCTGTAACCAAATCAAAAGCTACTGACATAACCATGGTAGATAGCATTAAACCAACACTGAATATTGGTACTTGATGTAGGCGTTTAAGGAAGTTCCAATCAATAATACTAATACCTACATGCGTTAATATTGCCGCTAATACAGCTACAGGTATATATGCGGTGTACTCACCTGCCCATAATACAATTGCTAGGATGAAAAGCGCATGTAAAATGCCTGATAATGGTGTTGTGCCACCCGCTCTTAAGTTAGTTACTGTGCGCATGGTTGCACCACCGCCGGGCAAAGCACCGAAAAATCCAGCAATAACATTGCCAATACCTTGACCTACTAATTCTTGGTCAGAGTCATGTAAATCATTACTAATACTATCAACTGTTAGCGAGGTCATTAATGAATCTAATGTGCTTAAGGTGGCAATTAGTAGTGCTGACTTAATCATTTCACCTGCTAAGTTACTTTCCCAAATCGGCATATTAAATGAAGGAAGTTCACTAGCAATGGCACCAACAACGGGTAAATTTACATCAGAAAATATAAAAAAGAGTGTTGCACCAATTACCGCAATGATGCTGGCAGGAACAATTCTACTGTATTTTTGTGGCCATAAAAAAAGCACTAGAAGGCAAGTAAATCCCAGCAAAGTAGGCGCGCTGGTTAAGGTATTCATTGAAAAGCTTAGCTCAGAAAAAGAACGACCAAACAATGGCTCTATTTGTGAAAGGATGATTAAGACCCCTATGCCAGAGGTAAAACCCGATATAACGGGGTAAGAAACCAAAATAAAGTATTTACCTAGCTTAAAAAAGCCAAAGAGCATTTGGAATATTCCGGCTAGACTAACTACTGTGAATGCTGCAGCAATACCATTTTCAGGAGATTGCGCAACAAAACTGGTTAATATTGCTACCATAGCAACCGTTAAGCCTGTATTTGGCCCTGATATTTGTTGATTTGTCCCCCCAAATAATGAAGCAAACAACCCAGTTATAATTGCACAATAAATGCCAGCACTGGCTCCAGCACCAGACGTTACACCAAATGCTAATGCAAAAGGTAGTGCAACAATTGTGGATGTTAGTGCGCCAAAAATGTCGCCCTTAATGGTTTGCCTATTAAAATGTGATAAAGAAAGCATGGCTACCTATTTTTAAATGTTTGGTTAATGGGTCTGATTACTGAGTAAATATGAAGAAAATATACCTATATAACAACATGTAATAGTTGTTTTTATAGTTCAACTCAGAACTAGATATGAAACAGTATAGCAAAAAACAAAATACTTGACACTATTGACAGGTTTTCCGATTTAGGTATAGGATGGGGGGCTGGTTATAAAAAAAGCATAAAAACAATAAAGGTATTTAGAAAGGGAAGAGCATCTTAAAAGTTACAGACTATACTGAGATTTGTTGGTTGTTAGTAATTAAATATAGCTAAATTTTATTATGTGAAATTTGAATGTTTTTATTTACCACTGCTGTCTTTATTTCTAAAGGGTATAGCGAATATAGCTCTGGGGATATTTGTTTCATAATGTGAAATCGGTAAAGAGTTTCGCCTATTAACTTTAGTATTTTTTTATGCTTTTATTAAGCTAGCTACACAGAAATAGGGTCCAACACAGCCTCTTTCTAACAATTAGCCAACGCTGCTATTATCGTTTTATCGGTAGTTCAGCATTTAACAGGTCACACTTTAATAACATAAAAATAAACGACCTTATTTTACAATCAACGAGAGAACTGTAGTTATGGAAGAAGTTAGTAAAAGTTACGAAAATAAAGAGGGTGATGTCGGTTTGTTAGAGCGTCTATTCAAACTGTCTGAACATAAAACTAATGTGAAAACAGAAATCATGGCGGGTCTTACCACCTTTGTGACCATGTCATACATCATGTTTTTAAACCCTATCATTATGTCTAAAACGGGCATGCCTTTTGATGGGTTATTTCTAGCCACTTGTCTTGGTGCTGCTATTGCGACTATTTTAATGGGGCTTTACGCAAACTGGCCGGTAGGGCTTGCACCGGGTATGGGACTAAATGCATTTTTCACCTTTTCCGTCGTTGGGGGCATGGGTTATAGCTGGCAGATCGCGCTAGGTGCAGTATTCCTTTCAGGGGTTATCTTTGTCTTGATGAGTGTTACCCGGCTAAGGGAATGGATGCTTGATAGTATTCCTTTGAGCCTGCGACTTGCTATGACTGCAGGTGTAGGTCTTTTCTTAGGCTTCATTGGTTTACGTTTTACTGGTATCGTTGTTGCTAATCCTGATAATGTTGTTGCTCTTGCTGATTTAACGCATTTTGGTTTTGGCGCTTTTGGCCCAGAAGCACCGGCGTTAGGTTTTTTAAGTTTCTTATTAATTGCTGTTCTCAGTTACCGTAAAGTTTTTGGTGCTGTTTTAATTGGTATAGGTGTAACAACGTTTATTGCATTCGCGATGACGTGGGTACTTCCAACTGATTTCTTCGTAATTGCTGATGCGGCTAAATCTTTCGCTCCAGAATCTGGTTTTGTTGCTTATAAAGGTTTACTAGCTGTTCCTGAATTCTCAGCACTTGAGCCTATATTTTGGAAGGCAGACATCGCGGGTGCTTTTGAAGTAGCGCTGATCCCAGTTATTATAACTTTCTTGTTTGTTAACATTTTTGATACAGCAGGTACGTTAATGGGCGTTGCAGAGCGTGCTAATCTTCAAGATAAAAATGGTAAAATTGAGGGATTAGGCAGATCTTTAAAAGCTGATTCTGTTTCTTCTGTTATTGGTACTGCTTTTGGTTGTCCTCCGGTGACTTCATACGTTGAATCTGCTGCAGGTGTATCTGTTGGTGGTAGAACAGGTCTTACAGCAGTCACTATCGGTTTGTTATTTGCTGCAGGTATGTTCTTTTTACCACTTGCACAAATGCTGCCTGGGTTTGCAGTTGATGGTGCACTTATCTATGTTGCTATGTTGATGATGAGTTCTTTGAAAGGGTTAGACTGGGACGATTTAACTGAATACGCTCCTGCTGTATGTACCACCATTATGATGGCATTCACTTTCTCTATTGCCAATGGTATTGCTTTTGGCTTTATCACTTACACTGTGTTAAAAGTAGGCTCTGGTAAGTCAGATCAGATATCTGGTGGTGTTTGGGCACTTACTGCACTATTTATCGCCAAGTTTATCTTCTTAAATTAGTTTTTTCAAAACACCTCATACTATCAGCTTGATTTTGTATGAGGTGTTTTGTTTGACAAAATCATTGCGCTCAAAGTGCCGTTGTAATTCAACACTTCTTCCTTTGTGGTTAGAAGTTTCAAGAATTAAAATCGTTTAAATAGATTGTGTTACAGCTATATATTCGGTGTAGTGGTTAAATTAGCCGCTACACCGAACCTTACTCAAATTAATGACCAACATAAATTACGATAACTTCATCTGCTGATTTATTCTCATTTGAAAGGGCTGCAATATCTTTAATCGTAACATAGGGTACTTTATCTAAGTTACGCTTGCTGGTATATTTCTTCAAATAGTCAAAGGTCATGTTAGCATTATAGTTTCGGGCAAAATTTGCTAAATGTAATTTATTGCAAGTAACATTATTAGCTAGGCTTTTCATACTGTTTCTATTATGGCCCTTTACAACTAAAGGGTATTTCATTACTTTTTTCAGTGCCTTGATATCATTGTTACCGGCAAGCACACACATTTTAGTGTATTTCGAATCATCCATGGCAACAAACTTATATTGAACGGCGTAAACACTATTTATCATCAAAATAGCTAAAGTAACAGGTAGTAATTTAATTGCTTTCATAACTTCATTCTCCTTCCATTATTTTTGACAGCAAGTTGATCGCTATCATCGAGCATTGTTAATTAAAATCGCTTATTAGTTCGTAACAAAAATACCTTATGCGAAATGCGCAGTGTTACAAAAACTAGACTACACTTGCACTATAGAAAATAGGCTCTGAGTTAACCTATTTTTTATCTACTGTTAGCTAGGGATTAACTATGAATTAGCTATGCTTTACCTAATTATTTGGTATGTTGTTGTTATTACGAGTAAAAATCGATTGGAGCAATCTTGCAAAAACAGTTAGGATGACACCAGTTAAATGATATTTAGGTTTGAAAATTGCGAGTTAAACACGGAAAACTTCACTATGCAGGTTAAGGGTGAGGTGCAATTGATTGAGCCCCATGTTTTTGATTTGATTTTTTACTTAATTGAACATAGAGATAGGCTGGTTTCGAGAGATGAATTATTTAAAAATCTCTGGTCTGGCCGTGAAGTTTGTGATGCTACCTTAAGCAATAATATAAAATGTGCACGCGCGGCTTTAGGAGATGACGGCGAGCGGCAATTTATTATAAAAACAACACGAGGACGTGGTTACCAATTTATTGCCGAAACTATAGAAATACCTAATAAAATTAAACACTCAAGCATATCTGAATTTAGTGCTAACGCTACTAGCTCCTCAATCTTTACTACCCTTAACACTAAAACTCATTTATGGTCACTTTTGGGAGCGATTTTACTGCTCATTCTAATCGTTAGCTCTAAAGTCTGGAACCCTGCTAGCGAAATAGCGATTAATAAAACGGCTAACAATGAAAAGCAAAAATCAATTGCGGTTTTGCCATTTAATAATCATAGTAATTTAGAAAAAGATGTATTCTTTACACGAGGGGTGCACGATGACTTACTGGTTCATATTTCAAAAATCAGTTCGGTCAAATCAATATCTCGGTCTTCCGTTATGTCTTATCAAAATTCTAGAAAAAATATCCAAACTATCGGCAAAGAACTAGATGTGTCGACAATACTGCAAGGCAGTGTGCAAAGAGCAACGGATCATATTCGTATCAATGTTCATTTAACCAATGCCTTAACTAATGAAAATATTTGGGCTGAAAGTTATACCAGAAAACTCACCGCTAAAAATGTTTTTGATATTCAAGAAGAAATAGCTAAAACCATAGCCAAGGAACTTGAAACTGTACTGTCAGCCAAAGAGTTAGCCTATATTGAAAAACTGCCAACCCAAAATTTGTTTGCTTTAGAAGAATACTTTCGGGCAAAAGAAAGTAGCAGAAAAAATACCCATGATGGTTATCAGCAAGCCATTGTCCATTTAGAGCATGCAGTAAAACTAGATCCTAATTTTTCCACGGCATATGCACTTTTAGCTAATTTTCAAGTAGGGCAAATTTACTGGGCAGGACTATCGGCAAAAGAGCAGATAGCAAAAGCTAAATCTCTAATCGCAATAACCATGAAGCTTGATAGTAACATCAGTGAACTATATCTAGCCATTGGTTGGCTTAAAAGATATGAACAAGACTTTACGGCTGCTGATACGGCTTTTAAAACTGCAATTAAGTTAAACCCTAATAACGGGGAAGCTTATGCCTCATATGCTAATTTGTATATGGCAACCAAAGACAATATTCCTCAAGCAATTACCTTATTCTCACAAGCTTATACTCTAAGCCCTAAAGATGACAATTTGCTCATAGAGCTGGCTCAAGCATTAATATTTACGGGCCAATTTGATGAGGCGAAGAGTATAGTTGAAGATATTATTGGTCGTAAACCAAACTTCGCCATTGCCCATAGAAAACTTGCCTTTATTAAATTTTTTGGGGAGCACAATGTAATAGAGGCTCTACGGTCACTTTACAAAGCTGTCGAACTAGACCCTGAAGTGCCTTTTAATACTATGATAATAGGCTTAACCTATGCTCATATTGGCGATAAAAAAAAGGCAATATCCTGGTTTGAACATACATTAAAGCTTGCACCTGAATTTGACGGAGCAAATCATTGTCAAGGTCTGATCCATACACTGAACGGTGACTATAATGCCGCTATCGATTCGTATCTTAAGGTATCAAAAGATTTCGAGCTGGTGAATGAGTCTATGTACTACTTAATGAAAGCTAGCCTAAAAACGCAGCGCTCGGCTGAAGTGATTGAACATTTTCAAAAAACTTACCCTGAACTTTTCCAAGCTGAGGTCAAAGTAGTTAAAACAAATTATGTCCTCGCTTTAGTGCTTGGCCGATTATTAAAGCTAAAAGGGGAAACTTTACAGGCAAATATATTATTAAAAGCGAGCCTTAAAGCCGCTAAAATTAGAATATACGGCGCGTGGACAGATAACCAAAACAATTGGGAGGCAAGAATTCATTTGGCAATGGGGGATAAAGTAGCTGCATTGGCTGCTTTTTCTAATGTTGTAGAAGAGGGCTGGTATTCAATGGCGTTCCTCACTGATTCTGATTATCAATTATTTCAAGACACTCCTAGATTCCAGCAATTACAACAAACAATACGGCTTCGCCTTGAACAAGAGCAAGAAAAACTCAGCCAGATTGAGGATAATGGAGAAATACTTCATGTGCATACGATGCCATAAAAGAAAATAGAAAAAGCCTAAAAAATAAGGATTTTTTAGGCTTTAATGCGCGAGCATTTAATTATTGTTAGATAGTCTCAGTATCTTATTCCAACGGAATAACTTTACCTATGTAGGGTAGGTGGCGATATTTTTGTGCGTAATCAATACCAACACCAACGACAAATTCATCCGGTATTTCAAAGCCAACCCACTTTACATCTACTTCTTCTTCACGACGTATAGGTTTGTCTAATAAAGTGCAAATTTGAATAGAGTTCGGCTCTCGCAAGTTCAAAATTTGTAATACTTTACTTAACGTGTTGCCGGTATCAATAATATCTTCTACCAGTAATACATCCTTGCCTTCAATGTTATCGTCAAGATCTTTAAGTATATGAACGTCACGAGAGCTTTCCATGCTATTTCCATAACTAGAAGCAGTCATAAAATCAACGCTGTGATTAACTTTTATTGCTCTAGTTAAATCAGCCATAAAAACAAATGAACCACGTAACAGACCAACCATTACTAGGTTATCGCTATTTTGATAATGGTCGGTTATTTGTTGTCCTAATTGGACCACTCGATCGTTAATTTCTTGTTCTGAAATCAATACCTCAATTTTATGTTTCATGTTTCTCTCTTTTTGATTTCACATAGTGAAAAGTATTACTAGTGATTTAGCTTGGTAACATTGATGATATTATTGATTTAATGCATCTTCAAGAGCTGCTAAACATAAAGCTACATTTTCACTTCTTGCTGTATAACCCATTAGGCCAATACGCCAAGCTTTACCTGCTAAGTCACCTAAACCAGCACCAATTTCTAGGTTGTAATGATTAAGTAAATAGTTTCTTACTTTTGCATCATCAACGCCATCAGGAATATAAATAGCATTTAACTGTGGTAGGCGTTCTTCCTCAGGTACGATAAATTCAATGCCTAGCTTTTCTAACCCTTTAGCAAGTGTTTCATGCTGCGCTTGATGACGGGCTAATCGATTTTCTAGGCCTTCGTTATGTAATTGTACTAATGATTCATGTAGGCCATATAGTGAATTAACTGGGGCTGTATGATGGTAGCTACGTTTACCTTCACCAGACCAATAACTCATCACAAGTGATTGATCTAAAAACCAACTTTGTACAATAGTCTTGCGATTTTTAATTACATTTACCGCTTTTTCACTAAACGAAAGAGGAGATAAACCAGGTACACATGATAAACATTTTTGTGAGCCAGAATAAATAGCATCAATGCCCCAATCGTCAACTTTAAGCTCAATACCACCTAACGATGTTACGGCATCCACAATAGATAAACAGTCGTGTTGCTGTGCTAGCGCGCATAATGCTTTAGCGTCAGATACAGCACCAGTAGATGTTTCGGCGTGAACAAATGCTAAACATTTAGCATCTGGATTAGCAATTAATGCTTGCTCCACTTTGTCTACTTCAACAGCTCGACCCCAAGGTGAGTCAACGATAATAGCTTCTGCACCGATGCGAACGACATTTTGAATCATGCGATCGCCAAACACACCGTTACGACAAACAATGACTTTATCACCAGCTTCTACTAAGTTAACAAAACATGCTTCCATGCCTGCAGAACCAGGGGCTGATAGAGCGATGGTAAATTCATTTTTTGTTTGAAATGCATACTGAAGTAATGACTTAACTTCATCCATCATGCCAACAAATAATGGGTCTAAATGACCAATTACAGGTCTTGATAATGAAGCTAAAACTTCTGGACTAATATCTGAAGGACCGGGGCCCATTAATATTCTTCTTGGTGGATTGAATGATTGATAATTCATTTTTATTTCGCCTTACTTGATGAAAAAATATTTACTATATACTTGATAACAAAAGCTGACATCTGTGTCAAGTTTTGATGGTTCTGAATTCTTGTTTTCAATAAAAGAATTAAAATTTCAAAAATAATTAAGTTGACATACGTGTCAGGATTTGTAATTTTAGTTGAGGATTATCTTGACTGACGCGAAGGTTTACTATTTTAATTTATACTAAGCTATTATTTGGAAGAGTCTTTGAGTTAATCAAATTGCTAATAATTATAAAAACTAACAAACATAATTAATACACAACTTGAATTTAGGTAAGGGTAAAATATGAAAGTTAATAAAATACTAAGTGCTGTTGCAACAACAGCGTTTGCGGCCTCAGCATTAATGAGCTCCATCGCTTCTGCAGAAATATGGGGCAATACAGAAGTACAATTGCAAGCCTTTGGTGAGTTAGAGCGCGTAGGCACCGGCGGCACAGCAGATACAACTATCATTACTTTCCAACATGCAGGTGGCTGGGAGTATGGGGATAACTTTTTCTTCGTCGATCACTCTCGTTACAGTGTTAACAATGATGCTAACTTTCCTGTTGAAGACAGCAGTGAGTTTTATGGCGAATGGTACTCTAACTTCAGTTTAGGTGCTATTACAGGTAATAAAATAGCGTTTGGACCTGTTAAAGATATCGGTGTTGTTGCCGGTCTAAATTTTGCGCCTGAAGTTGATAGTATGTGGGTATTACCAGGGGTTAGATTTTCATTAGACTTGCCTGGTTTCGCTTTTGCTCAAGTTGATGTGACAGGTTACGTACATCAAGGTGGTGGTAGTGCATCTTCTCCAGTTTTTACTGTGGTTGATGAAGACTCAAGTTTTATGGTTGATTTTTCTTGGGCATACCCTTTCAAGATTGGTTCAACAAGTTGGACTATTGAAGGTCATTTAGAATACATTGATGGTCGTACGCAAACGAATAATTTTGGAACCACTGAGCTTGAATCATGGATTTTATTTCAGCCACAAATTCGTTTGGATCTTGGTGAAGTCTTAGGTAATAAAGCCGGTAGATTCTTTGTAGGAATTGAATATCAATACTGGAAAAACAAACTAGGTGAAAAAGGCACTGATGATAATACCGCACAATTTTTAGCTGTATGGCGGTTCTAATCAGTCAATTTTATCCCTTAACGCGACTAACAAAGTAGCGTTTAATAATTTTGTTCCCAAGAGTAATCAGTTAAATCTTAACTTGTTACTTGCCAAAATCAGCTGTGTTGGACGTGCAGCTGATTTTTTTTATCTGTTAGCTCTTCCAAAGAGCATAATCAACTAATCAATTACACATTAATAACTACTAAAAGGTCACCTATGAGCGATTTAAAACAACGCGCGCTGGATTATCACGCCCTGCCAACACCAGGAAAAATTGCAATTGAAATCACCACATCAGCTGAAACCAGTGAAGATTTATCTTTAGCTTATAGCCCAGGTGTTGCAGAGCCTTGTCGTGAAATCGCCAATGATGTAGAGAATGTTTATAAATATACCAGTAAAGGCAATACAGTAGCCGTGATCTCAAACGGCAGTGCAGTGTTAGGTTTAGGAAACTTGGGACCGATGGCGTCAAAACCAGTTATGGAAGGTAAAGCTTTATTATTCAAACGCTTTGCGAATATTGATTCGTTTGATATAGAAGTTACCCATAATACCTCTGAAGAATTTATTAATACGGTAGCAAGTATTGCTGATACCTTTGGTGGAATAAACCTTGAAGATATTAAAGCACCAGAATGTTTTGTTATAGAAAAAGCTTTACTTGAACGCTGTAAAATACCAGTGTTTCATGATGATCAACATGGCACGGCGATAGTGACCGCTGCCGCAATGCTCAATGCATTAGACATTCAAGGTAAAGAGTTAGCGCAAGCCGTTATTGTCTGTTTAGGTGCAGGCGCAGCAGCAATTGCCTGTATGGAATTACTGATACAATGTGGTGCTCAACGTGAGAAAATTTACATGCTTGATACCAAAGGGGTGGTGCATACTCGCCGCACAGATTTAAATGAATACAAAACTTTATTTGCCAACAATACTGACAAACGTACATTAGATGATGCTATTGAAGGGGCAGATGTATTTGTAGGCGTATCAGGTCCTAATTTACTCTCGGCGCAACAATTATTAAAAATGGCAGATAACCCCATTGTTTTTGCCTGTTCAAACCCTGATCCTGAAATAAAACCAGCGCTTGCTCATTCAGTGCGCGATGATTTAATTATGGCTACAGGGCGTTCAGATTATCCAAATCAAGTAAACAACGTGCTGTGTTTTCCTTTTATTTTTAGAGGCGCATTAGATGTTAGGGCTCGAAAAATAAATAATGAAATGAAAGTAGCTGCGGTGCACGCCATACGCTCACTTGCGAAAGAACCAGTGCCGACAAGTGTTCTCAAAGCGAGTGGAGAAAGTTCACTAAGTTTTAGCCGAAATTATATTATCCCACGCCCAATGGACCCTAGGTTATGTCACAATGTCGCTAAAGCGGTTGCACAAGCCGCAGTTGACTCAGGTGTTGCCGCATTACCTATGCCTGCTCATTATAATGACCAACTATAATGGCACATAGATGCCATTTTGAGAGGAGACTATCACATCAGGTTATTTAACTCATGATTAGATAAGTTTGTCTTGTCCTAAAGTACGTTGACAGCTTTTAATGGAAGGCCAGTAGCTTTTGCTCCTGGTCTTTTTTGTTTAGTTCTATCAATTATATTATTTCTGATTTTATCCTAAACAAAAGCTATTATCTGTGAGAATATTATGATGCTAAAAATATTTCAGTATTAATTGAAAAAGGATATTTACATGACAAATAATGTCTCGGTAATACAGTCAATGCGGTTACCTTTTTTAGTGCTTACACCTGTTTGTGTTTTGTTGGCAATGGCAATAGCATCATATCAGCAAGTTGATTTTTCGGTTTTTTATGTTTTTACTTCTTTAGTTGGCGCCTTGTCGGCACATATTGCTGTTAATACCATTAATGAATATCAAGACTTTAAAAGTGGATTAGATTTTAAAACAAAGCAAACCCCTTTTAGTGGTGGTAGTGGTTTGTTACCCGCGAATCCTCATTTAGCGCAAAAAGTTTTTGCTGTAAGTGTAATCTCTGTCTTGGTTACTGTAATCGTTGGTTGTTATTTTGTTTTTATATATGGTTGGAGATTATTGCCACTGGGGTTGGTTGGGTTAATTATCATCGTCACTTATACCCAGTGGATTAATAAAGATGCATTCATATGCTTAATAGCACCGGGATTAGGTTTTGGTACATTGATAATCGGTGGTACATATTTTTGTATTACTGGGAGTTTCAACAGCAGTATGTGGTTGATAACACTCATCCCTTTTTTATTAATTAACAACTTGCTTCTATTGAATCAATATCCAGATATTGACGCAGATAAAAGTATAGGAAGAAATCATTTTCCTATTAAGTATGGGGTAAAGGCAAGTACGGGTGTCTATATATTTTCTACTGCTAGCGCTCAATTGGTGCTTATATACTTGGTCATAACAGCTCACTTACCTACTTATGCTTTGTTAGCTATTTTACCCATGTTATTAGGATATATTTCAATAATAGGGATGATAAAACTAGGAAAAGGTATTGCATCTCAGCCACCATTTTTGGCCGCTAATGTTGCATGTAGTATTTTAACGCCATTAGTACTTGCTATTACTTTGTTGTATTGATGAACTAGTTTAGATAGGATAAATAGGAAACAAGAAGTCGCTTAAGTATTTATTTCATTTATACAGACACTTACGTCACCTGTGTACCTTGAATTAATATCATTTCCATCTACACTTAAGCTGCGACACTTAATTAAGGATGAGTACTATGAATCAAAATGATTTTGACCGTTTAAATTTTATTTCTAAAAAATCCCTTGTTGACACAATCACTTCAGATGAACTAAAAGAGTTTAAACAGTTAATAGACGAATGGAGTGCATCTACTGAGTTTAATTTACTGGAAGGATTTAATCAGCACTCAAATTCAGGTTAAGTATTCAATTACAATACAAATGAAAACGGGTGCTTCACTACAAGCGCCCGTTTTTAGTTATAACGCGGTAAATCTATTTAAGTCGAGATTCGATTAATTAACTTCTTCACCCGCAGCTTGTTTGTCTGCATGATATGAAGAACGTACCAGTGGTCCACAAGCAGCATGCTCAAAGCCCATTTTAGTTGCTTCTTCTTGGAACATAGCAAAATCATCAGGATGCACATAGCGCTCTACAGGCAAATGATCTTTACTGGGTTGTAAATACTGGCCAATAGTAAGCATGGTAACGCCATGGCTGCGTAAATCGCGCATTACTTGCAATATTTCTTCATTCGTTTCACCTAAACCAACCATTAAACCTGATTTAGTGGTAACGCTTGGATTTGCTTCACCAAATTTCTTTAATAAATCTAACGACCACTGATAGTTAGCACCAGGGCGTGCTTTAGTGTACAAACGTGGTGCTGTTTCTAGGTTATGATTAAAAACATGAGGTGGATTTTGATTAAGTATTTCTAGTGCTCTTTCCATACGACCACGAAAATCAGGCACTAAAATTTCAATTTTTGTTTTAGGCGCTTGTTCATTGATTTCTTTTACACAATCAGCAAATTGTTGTGCGCCGCCGTCACGTAAATCATCTCTGTCAACTGACGTAATAACAACATATTTTAAGGCCATATCCTTTAAGCTTAGGGCTAACTTTTTAGGCTCTTGCGTATCTACTGCTAATGGTCTGCCATGGCCGACATCACAGAAAGGGCAACGGCGAGTACAAATGTCGCCTAAGATCATGAACGTGGCGGTGCCATGATTAAAGCATTCAGACAGGTTAGGGCAAGACGCTTCTTCACAAACTGAATGTAATTTATGTTTGCGTAAATTAGCCTTGATGTTATCAATACGTTCACTTGAACGTGGCAGCTTTATACGTAACCAACTTGGTTTGCGTAACATGCTTTCTTTGGTTGAGCTAACTACCTTAATAGGAATGTGCGCTAATTTATCGGCATCTCGTAGTTTTGTACCGGGAGCCATTTTTGTTGGTTTTTTTAACGCAGTGCTAGCTTCTGCTACTTTGCTGTCGTTAATTGGCATTTTGTTGCTCATAATTGCTCGGTAGTCCTGTTTGGTAATTCACTTTGTCTGTTTCTAACAAAGTGATTAAATGTTTGACTAATGCATCACACGCATCTGTCATGTTTTGTGGGCCTGCTATATCGCAAGTTTGAATCATTTCAAGCCCTGCATAACCGCATGGGTTTATGCGTAAAAAAGGAGACAAGTCCATATTTACATTGAGTGCTAAACCATGGAAAGAGCAACCTTTTCTTACTCTTAATCCGAGTGAGGCGACTTTTTTATCATCAACATATACACCTGGGGCGTCGGGCTTTGGATAGGCTTTAATATTAAAATCATTGAGCGAGGCAACGATACCGTTTTCGATCAAGGTGACTAATTGCCTAACGCCTATTTTTCGGCGTCGTAAATTGATCAAAAAATAAATCACTTGCTGACCTGGACCGTGATAGGTTACTTGGCCGCCTCGGTCAACTTTGACCACTTCTATATCACCGGGCATTAATAAATGCTCTTCTTTGCCTGCTTGCCCTTGAGTAAACACGGGGGGGTGTTCTACTAACCATAGCTCATCAATTGTTTGATCATCTCGATTATCAGTAAAGTTTTGCATAGCATGCCAAACTTTACTGTAATCCATGGTGTTTAATTGGCGAACGATTAAATTCTCTTTGTTCTCAGTTGTGGCAGAGTTAGGCACAACAAACCTCACATAGGGTAATGATATTTTATACTCATGTTACTTCGAAATGCTGAAATAGATATTTTGAAGTACCATGAGGATATAAGTTCTATAGAACGTAACGTACTTGTTCTATTGCATTTAAGGTTTTGTAAATTTTTTCTATATGCTCTTTACTGGTCACCGTAACAGGGATAGACACTGAATGATAATTGCCTTTAGAGCTAGGTGTTATTTTAGTCGTATAATCACCTGGTGTGTGTTTTTGTAGCTCTGCAATGATCAAATCTGGAAGTTCATCACAGGCGATGCCCATTACTTTAAAGTTTAGTACGGTGGGAAATTCTAATAATTCGTCGAAATGGGTTTTCATGTTTTTCTCTACAATAGCTTAAGCTTGCAAGTATTAAGTAACCTGCTAAATAATAATTCGGCTATTTTATCACTAATTTACTTGAAAGTGCTATACCCAAACTACTTCATGCTGAATCCTGCATCTTGAGGTGGTTTGGGTGTAATAGCGTTTATGCTTTATTTTTCTAGCTAGCTTCAATGCGAAAGCCTATTTTAATGGTGACTTGAAAATGAGCCACTTTGTTACCAACTATATGGCCGCGCGTCTCTACTACTTCAAACCAGTCTAAATTATTAACACTATTACTTGTTTCTGTTATGGCATTTTGGATTGCTTCTTCAATACTATTAGGAGAAGTGCCAACAACTTCTAATTTTTTGTAGGTGCGATGGTCAGACATAAGGAAATCCTTTAACTTTATTTAATAGGGTTAATTTAAAGATAGTCGATAGGATTTTTATTGCGAGTAAATAAAAGAAGCCACAAATTTGTGGCTTCTTTAGGGAGAAGAAAGTGTGACTAGAATTAAACCCTCTCAATAACCATGGCAATGCCTTGACCAACACCAATACACATGGCACATAAAGCGTAGCGTTTATTCGTTCGCTCTAGTTGTCTCATTGCTGAAAGTACAATACGAGTTCCACTCATACCTAGTGGATGACCTAAAGCAATGGCGCCACCTTGTGGATTTAAACGAGGATCATTATCTTTTAAACCAAGTTCTCTGGCACTGGCTAGGGCTTGTGCAGCGAAAGCTTCGTTAAATTCAATAATATCTATATCTTCAAGGCTTAAGCCTAAACGTTTTAGTAATTTGGCACTAGCAGGAGCAGGGCCTATACCCATAACCCTTGGCTCAATACCAATTACAGCACAGCCAACAACACGTGCTTTTGGCGTTAAACCATTAGCTTGTGCGGCCTCTTTACTTGCTAAAATGACAGCTGCTGCACCATCGTTTATACCAGAAGCATTGCCTGCCGTTACTGAGCCACCAGTACGAAATGGCGCTTTAAGTGCCGCAAGTTTATCTAACGGGCTAAGTCGTAAGTGTTCGTCTTTTTCAAAAACGACGTCATCACCTCGACGCTGCGGAATAATAACAGGAACAATTTCTTCACCAAGGTGTCCATCTTCTTGAGCGGCCTTTGCTTTGCTTTGGCTCCAAAATGCAAACTTGTCTTGATCTTCTCGGCTAATGTTAAATTGTTCAGCAACGTTTTCAGCAGTTTCAGGCATGGTTTCTGTGCCGTACATTTTATCTAATTTCTTATTAACAAAGCGCCAGCCCATGGTGGTATCAAACATTTCTGGTGCGCGATCAAAAGCACTTTCGGCTTTACCCATAACAAAAGGGGCGCGAGACATGCTTTCTACACCACCGGCAATAATTATGTCACCTTCACCTGCTTTTATTGCATTAGTCGCCATGGCAATGGCATTTATGCCAGACCCGCATAAGCGATTTATGGTACAGCCTGCGATATTTAATGGGTAGCCTGCAACTAACAAGGCCATGCGGGCAATGTTACGATTGTCTTCACCTGCTTGATTCGCGCAACCTAAAATAACATCGTCAACTTGGCTTAAATCTAAGTTAGGATTTCTTTCTATTAAAGCTTTTAATGGGATCGCAGCTAAATCATCAGCGCGAACTTTAGCCAAGCCACCACCATAGCGGCCAATTGGAGTGCGAATGCCATCGCAAATGTATACGTCTTTCATTATTAACTATTCCTATTTACTCATTTTTGGTAATAACATTTCAAAACCACTCTTGAATGCAGCAACCAAATGATCAATTTCTTTAATTGTCATCGTTGTTGATAATGTTGCAGAGCAAGTGTTAATCAGCATCACGCCATTGGCAAACATATGCTCTAATAAAGCGTTAACTAGTTTGTTTTCATCTTTATTAACATAAGCTTCGCGATAATTTTTTGGTGGTTGAGTTTTTAAATGTACTCTAAACATTGTGCCTGCACCAGTTACACAAGCGGCAATACCAATATCCTTAATTACTTTGGTAATTTCTTTTCGGGCATAGGTTGCCAAGTCGTTGAGTTTAGCAACCGCTTTTTGATCAAAATTCCGCATGGCAATAAGACCAGCAGTCATAGTAACTGGGTTAGCTGAAAAGGTGCCTGAATGGGGAAGCAGCACTTTTGGCTCAGTGGGATCTAGCACTTTCATTACTTTGTCAGACCCGGCTAGAGCGCCAGTTGGAAAACCTCCTCCTATCATTTTACCCAGAGCTGTTAAGTCGGGTTCAACACTGTAATTTTGTTGTGCGCCACTATAATTTGTTCTAAAAGTGATTACTTCATCGAACACTAATAGTGATGCATTATCATCTGCCCATTTGCGTAATGCACAAACAAATTCATCGCTGGCAGGAATTAATCCAACTCGATGGGGAAGTAGATCAACTAAGATGCAGGCAATGTCGTCTTTGTGTTGGTCTAATATTTTAATCGCGCGGTCTACATCGTTAAAAGGAATAATTACCACATCTTCTAAGGCTTTTTCAGGCGTACCTACTGCTACAGGAATACTACTTGGTTTATCAATATCCCCCCAGTTATTTGGGTTGGCAGTTTGACTAACTTCGGCATAATCGTATGCACCATGATATGCACCTTCAACTTTGGCTATTTTAGCTTTTCCAGTAAATGCACGAGAGGCTTTTAACATTGCCATGACAGCTTCAGTACCTGAATTAACAAATCGAATTTTGTCAAAGCTCGGTACACGCTCACATAACAATGTAGCGTATTCAATTTCTACTTCTGTCGCCATAGTAAAACAACTACCTTTAGTTAGTTGTGCGCTGACTGCTTCTACTATGGGTACATAAGCATGACCATGAATAAGTGATGCCATATTATTGGCAAAGTCGATACGGGTTACGCCTTCAACATCTGTAACATAACAACCTTTACCGCTTGCAGCATAGAAAGGGTAAGGTTTTCTAAAAATAGTGTTACGACTAACACCACCAGGCATTACTTGCTTTGCCTGATTAAATAATTGTTCGCTTTTCGTGGTCATTATATATTCTCTACTCTGTTATCTTATTTAACGGCGTTTATCAGTGTAACGTCAGTTCTTGCTTGTACATAATCAAACGATATATCTGGGGCTAACTCAGTTAATACCAAGCCTTTTTTAGTAACATCAATAACACACAAATCACTGTATATGCGATTAACCACACCTTTACCCGTTAATGGAAAAGTGCATTGAGGTAGAATTTTTGCTGCGCCCGTTTTAGTTGTGTGTTGCGTGATGATATAAATAGTTTTTACACCGGCAACTAAATCCATTGCTCCACCTACTGCGGGAATAGCATCTGGTGCGCCAGTAGACCAGTTGGCTAAATCGCCACATTCTGATACTTGCATAGCCCCTAAAACACAAACGTCAATATGATTACCACGGATCATGGCAAAGCTGTCACCGTGGTGAAAATAAGAAGCACCAGGAATAGCGGTTACGGGTTTTTTGCCGGCATTAATTAAATCAGGATCAAGCTCGTCATCACTTGGTGCATTACCCATACCTAATAAACCATTTTCAGTATGGTAAATAACTTCTCGGCCTTTAGGCACATATTGAGCTACTTTTTCAGGAATACCTATGCCTAAGTTTACATAGCACCCATCTTCAATGTCTTTAGCACAGCGCTGTGCCATTTGTTCTCGTGACCAACCGATGTTTTTTTCTTGGTTCATGGCTGTTTGCTGTTTTCCTTGTATTTCATTGCTCATGGGTAGACAACCCCTTCTTTTACTAATTTAGATTCTTGTTGAGGTTTTTTTACTTCAATAATGCGATTTATAAAAATACCCGGTGTGACAACGTGCTCAGGATCAATATCACCCAATTCAACTATTTCATTGCATTGAACGAGTGTTTTTTTAGCTGCCATCGCCATAATTGGTGCAAAGTTACGGGCGGTTTTATTAAATATTAGGTTACCGTATCTGTCGGCTTGTTTAGATTTTATTAAGGCAAAATCAGCTTTTAAACCACGTTCCATTACATAGTCATCACCTTCAAAACTTCGTAGCTCCTTGTTGTCAGCCAAAGGTGTTCCAACAGAAGTTTTAGTATAAAAAGCAGGAATACCTGCACCACCTGCACGAATTCGTTCAGCCAAAGTACCTTGAGGAACAAGTTCTAATTCAATTTTTCCACTGCGATAAAGCTCAGGAAAGACGAGGGAATTTGCGGTACGAGGGTAAGAACAAATCATTTTTGCAACTTGTCCATTTTCTATTAAGGCAGCCAAACCAACACGACCACTGCCAGTATTGTTGTTTATTACGGTTAAGTTACTGGCGCCATGATCTATTAAGGCATGAATAAGCTCTATTGGACTACCTGCTTCACCAAAGCCACCAATCATGACTGTATCGCCATCTTTGATATCAGCGATGGCCGTAGCACAGCTTTCAACTATTTTGTTTATCATTTATTTTACCTATTGTAGAAAATTACTTGTTCGCAGTGCGAACATTTGTTACTATGTCGAACATTTGTCGTTAGTGTAATATTGAGCAATAGTTATGTCAAAAGAAATATCCATTGAACTGGATAAAAAAAGCACTGAAACTGTGCAATCTTTAGTAAAAGGTTTAACAGTTATTAAGGCCTTTAATCAGCAAAGGCCGGCGATGACTTTGTCTGAAGTGGCGCATGTTACGAATTTTACCCGCGCAGCGACTAGGCGGTTTTTATTAACTTTAGTCAGTGAAGGTTATGCCAAGCAAGAAGGTAAAATATTTTCATTAACCGCAAAAATACTAGATTTAGGCTTTTCTTATATTTCAACACTTGATATTTGGCACAATGCTAAGCCATTAATGACAGCATTAGTTGAACAACTAAATGAATCTTGTTCTGCAGCGGTACTCGATGGTTTTGAGGTTGTTTATGTTGCGCGAGTAGCTACCACGAAGCGCATTATGTCTATTACTTTGAATGTGGGAAGCCGCCTACCTGCTGTTGCAACATCGATGGGGCGTGTTCTACTAGCAGATATGACTCTGCCTGCTTTAGATAACTTCATAGATACTTGTTTGATTGAGCAGTATACAGAGCACACAATCATTGATAAACCGGCTTTATTGGCAGAAATTGCTACGGTTAAACAACAAGGTTATTCGTTAGTTGAGCAAGAATTAGAAATCGGCTTAACTTCTATTTCAGTCCCCGTTCATAATGGGGCAGGAGAGGTGATAGCCGCGCTTAATGTTAGTACTCATATGTCTCAAACCGCAAAACAGCAAATCTTTGAAGTGATTTTACCTGTGTTGCAGCAATGTGCACGTCAGATTGAACGTTTGGGTTAAATAAATAACTGGTCGTTAACGACAAGCTATGGTTAAATAACTGTTGTTTTTTACAGTGTTTAAGGTTTTTTAATGTTAATATTTTTGCAACAACCTGAAGTTATAACCTTTGTTATAGTTACAACGATTGTTGTTCTTTTTTTATCTCTTTTGTTTGTTTTTCGACAAATTTTTAAACAAAATAAGCAAATAGTCCAACTATGTGAAATGGTTGATCTATCATCATCTTCACAGAATATTGCCTTGATACAACTTTTCGATAAGCAGCAATTGCAATTATCTAGCGCCTTTGAACAACAAATGGCAGATCTTAGACTTAAATTATTAAGAGAATTGAGTAGCCAAAAAGAACAACTTAACCAAAACTTAAGCCAAAACCAAAACCAAAGTCTTGAACAGTTAATTAGTCATTTAAATAAAACCACGCAAGCTAACCGTGAAGAGCTTAGCAAGTCGTTAATACAAAGCAGTGAGCAAATGACAAAACGCATTGACGTGTTAACGAATGCAACAGATAAGCGTTTACAAGAAATTAGTGGTCAGGTAGAAAAACGTCTTACGGAAGGATTTGAAAAAACAACCAAAACGTTTAGTGATATTTTGCAACGCTTAGCACTTATTGATGATGCTCAGAAAAAGATCACTGAATTATCAACTAATGTAGTTAGCTTGCAGGAGGTGTTGAATGACAAACGTTCTAGAGGCGCTTTTGGTGAGGTACAACTTAATGGTTTAATTCGTAATGTTTTGCCAGAGCAAAGCTTTAAGCTACAACATACCTTATCAAACGGAAAGATTGCTGATTGCGTATTATTTTTACCAGAGCCGACGGGGAATGTGGTAGTAGATTCTAAATTTCCATTGGAAAGTTATCGTAAAATGATGGACTTTGAACTGGCAGAGTCGGATAGAAAAGCAGCACAACGACAATTTAAAATTGATATTAAAAAGCATATTAATGACATCAGTGGAAAATACTTAATAGATAATGAAACTGCTGATGGAGCGATTATGTTTATTCCAGCTGAAGCTATATTCGCTGAAATTCATGGACATCAAAGTGACTTGGTAGAGTATGCGAATAAAAAACGGGTTTGGTTAGCTTCTCCAACAACATTAATGGCGATACTTACTACTGCTCGTTCAGTGTTAAAAGATGAGGCAACGCGAAAACAAGTTCATATTATTCAAGCCCACTTATCTGACTTAGCACAAGATTTTGACCGCTTTAAAAGTAGGTTTGCTAATTTGGCTAAACATATTGATCAAGCGGCTGTAGATGTTAAGCAAATTCATACCTCAGCAGATAAAATTTCTAATCGTTTTGAAAAAATTGAAAAGGTGGAGCTACAAGAGTCAGAAAACGAATTAATTACAGAGAGCTAACTAGCTCAATTCTGTTCCCACCTTGCTCTTTAGCTTGGTAAAGTGCTTTATCTGCCTGCTGCATTAAATCCTTTAATTGTTTGTTATCGTCAGCTGTACTACTACAAACACCTATACTCACTTTGCAGTTTAGATTGATGTTGTTTGAAGCTTTTATCAGATTTCTTTCAATGGATATCAGAATTCGTTCTGCAATAACTTTTGCTTCATGTAATGTTGTATCTGCTAGGGCTATAACAAACTCATCACCACCAATTCTTGCGAAGCAATCTTGTGTGCGACAATGGGTGTTAATTTGATTTGCTGTTTCTAATAAAGAGACATCACCGATATGGTGGCCGTAGGTATCATTGATTTTTTTAAAATTATCGAAGTCTATCAATATAATACTAAAAGGGCGTTTGAACTCATTCGCTATTGCTAATTTATAAGTCGCTTGTTCAAAAAAATGATGACGGTTATAAATACCTGTTAATGCGTCAGTTGTTGCTTGTCGCGTGAGCTTTAAATGGTTAATTTCAATCTCGTTAGCAAAAAGAGTTAATACAAAAATAACTTCAAGCATATTGAAGAAAAAAACAGATTGATAAATTAAATGATTCATTTCACTACTTAGTTCAATAAGTGGTGAAAGGTTTAATGTATTTTCACAGTAGAAGAAGAAAGCTATAGCTATAAAACTTAACGATAGCTTTTCACGTTTATCTTTCAATTCAAACAGTAAAAAAGCACCGGTTGGTACTAAAAAAAAATATAAATGGAAGCCTGTTTTATTGGTTACCAAAACATTAGTGCATACAATTAAATGCAGCATCAATAAACTGAAAAACCATATTTTACTCCCTTTATGGGCTCCGTATTTATTAAATAGCAAAGTTACTGCGTAGGCAAAGGTGAAGAGTAGGTTAATAAAAGCGACATGAGGTTCACTTAAGATGAACATATAATTTAGTGTATATAAAGCCGCCACAACGATTGAAAACAATGCAACAATATTGGTCATTTTGACTTTGTTTGCAATATTAAAAGGTTGGTGAGCTGTACCTAAATTGATTAGAGGTTTAAGGAATACCATAAAATTACTATTTTTTTACGCTAAAATGCAACATTAATAAAAACGATTAGTAAAAGAATAGGACATACGTAACGTAAATAAAATCCAAATAGCTTTAATTTTGTATTATTTTCCAATAAGGCTATATCGGTAAGCTTGTTACCTCGTTGCCAAACCCAACCGACAACAATAAAGTAAAACAAAGACATTAGTGGCTGCAATATAGTGGTTAGTGCTTGAACAACCAAGCCGAATAATGTCTCAAAAAATGCGACTAATGTCATACTTGCGACTAAAACAACACCAGACACTAACCAAGTAGCACGTCTTCGACTAATATTCTTATCTTCAACTAAGTATGACACTGGAACTTCAGTTGATGAAATAGTTGAAGTGAGTGCAGCAATGGATAATAAAGTGAAAAAGCTAAAAGAAACAATTAAACCCATTGACCCCATTGAAGCAAACAAAGAGGGTAAAATTTTAAATATTAATTGTCCTTCACCTATTAAGTGACCGTCGGTAAAGACTTCTTGTCCGGCATGCTGAGCGACAAATAAAGCAGGAATAATAAGTAATCCAGCTAAAAATGCTATAAAAGTATCAAGCGCTGCAATTGATATAACCAGTTTGCCAATATCTTGTCCCTTTTTCATATATGAGCCGTAAACCATCATGCCACCAACACCAATTGAGAGTGAGAAAAATGCTTGCCCCATGGCAGAAATGATTAACTTAGGATTTGTTACTTGTACAAAATCAGGAATTAGATATAAGGCGACACCTTCTGATGCGCCTTCTTGCTGCAAAATATAAATTATAAGCCCAATTAGCATGATCAGTAAAATAGGCATTAAACGACCTGACCATCGCTCTATACCAGCATGAACGCCTTGGTGAATAATACCAGCGCCTAATACAATGAAAATAGGAGTAAATATTATATTACGAAGCGTACTTGACGTTGATAACCATGAAGAAAAATCGGTAAATCCTAAAAGCTCAAACAAGGCGCTTAATGCATGAGCTAACATCCAACCTGCAACAATAGTATAAAAACTTAACATCATCATAGCGCCAATTAAGCCGATGATGCCTGCATTTTGACCTATATTCTTAAAGCGTTTACCACAGGCTTGTGCAAGAGCACTCACCGGGTTTTTCTGCGCTTGGTTGCCAATATAGACTTCAGCATATAGTGCAGGTAATGCTAATAATAAAGTGACAATAAGGTATACAAATAAAAACGCACCGCCACCATTATTTGCTGCTTGGGTTGGAAAACCCCAAATATTGCCTAAACCAATAGCAGAACCCGCGGCAGCTAATATAAAGCCAATACGAGAATGGAATGAATCACGAGAAGTAGCAGAAGATGACATAAAAGTTATAGTTTTTATTAGTAAAATATATATTAGTTTGTGAGCTTACCTAGTAAAAAGCCCAAGGGGAAGTAGTAATCATTTTTGTTCGTCATTAATTGCGCCTTTTTGAATACAGTTTTTCAGCAAATAATTTATGTTATCATCTGGAAAATTTTTGAATTACCCTTGAGAACGAATAGCTATGCTTCAATATGAAATAATTCCCGTAACACCCTTCCAACAAAACTGTACTTTATTTTGGTGTGATGAAACCAAGCAAGCGGCTGTTGTAGATCCCGGTGGCGATATTGACAAGGTGATTGCTGCTATTGATAAGCATCAATTAACCTTAATGAAAGTGCTTCTAACACATGCTCATATTGACCACGCAGGGGCAACTAATGCGCTGGCAACAACTTATAGTGTTGAAATAGAAGGGCCTCATAAAGAAGATCAGTTTTGGATAGATTTGATTGAAGAGCAAAAACAGCGTTTTGGCTTTTCTTATGCAGAATCATTTACACCCAATCGTTTTTTAAACCAAGGAGATACGGTTAGCTTTGGTAATATTATCTTAGAAGTGTACTTTTGCCCTGGACACACACCGGGTCATGTGATTTTTTTCCATAGAGAATCTAAACTTGCACAAGTAGGGGATGTATTGTTCCAAGGCTCTATTGGCAGAACGGATTTTCCTCGAGGCGATCATGCCACTTTAATTAATTCTATTCGCAATAATATATTTCTATTAGGAGATGATGTTCGCTTTATTCCCGGCCATGGCCCAATGAGCACTTTTGGAGAAGAGCGTCGTAACAATCCGTATGTTAGCGATCATGCTGTAGGTGTTAGTCGATAATTATGGCAAGTTTTGTTTTTCGCGCGCAAAAGCGTTTAAAAAAAATTGATTCTAGCAAGCTGTTTCAAGGAGCTGTCATTGCTGTTATTTTACTGTCCGCTTTATTAATAGGGGCGAAAACACATAATTTGTCAGCTAATACTGTTGCCATACTCGCCTTATTAGATCTTGGTGTTACTATATTTTTTGTTGTAGAAATAGTCATTCGCTATCTTGCATACCCAAATAAAAAGCAATTCTTTCGTAGCGGTTGGAATATTTTCGATACGGTTATTGTTATTGGTAGTTTAATACCTGCAGGTGGCTCTGGCGTATTGCTAGCACGCTTGTTAAGAGTTTTCAGGGTTTTGCGTCTAGTTTCAATGGTGCCAGAGCTACGGTTACTTATTAACGCTCTGCTCAAAGCCATCCCTCGTATGGGTTACATTGCTCTATTAATGTTTGTGATTTTTTATATTTATGCAGCTATGGGCAGTATGTTTTTCCATCAAATTAATGAAGTGCTATGGGGTGATGTTTCCATTTCAATGCTGACGTTATTTCGAGTTGCAACTTTTGAAGATTGGACCGATGTGATGTATGAAACAATGGCTGTTCATCCGCTTAGTTGGATTTATTATTTAAGTTTTATCTTTTTAACTGCTTTTATTTTCTTAAACATGATGGTTGGTACTGTGCTTGAAGTCATGAGCCAAGAGCATGAAAAATTTCGTGCTGAACAACATGGTGAAACGGGTGATGGAGGAGAGCCGGCAAGTCGTGCCCAAATTGAAAAACTTGAGCAAGAGCTAACAGAAATTAAAAGTTTGTTATTGAATAAAACCAAGTGAAGTAATGAAAAGGTTATTGTGATTTTTGATAGCGCATCAAAATAGTATCTAAGTGATTGGCAAAGGTTTGGCGGTCACTTTGACTTAGTGCTGGTGGCCCACCTGTTTGTACACCGCTAGCACGCATAGTATCCATAAAGTCGCGAATATTAAGCCGAGATTTTATATTTTCTTTAGTGAAAAGCTCGCCTCTTGGGCTTAGGGCTATCGCTGACTTAGTTATCACTTCATATGCAAGGGGGATATCAGAGGTGATGACTAAATCATTTTTCTCTACTCTTTTTACGATTTCATCATCAGCAATATCAAAGCCTGATTTTACTTGTATAAAGTGAATTATTCGTGAAGGTGGTATACGAAGGTGGTGATTAGCGACTAATGTTGTTTGAATTTTTGTGCGTTCAGCAGCTTTAAATAAAATTTCTTTTATTACTACCGGACAGGCGTCAGCATCTACCCATATCTTCATAAACTTTCTAAGACCTTAACTACAAACGCAAGTATAAATAAATTTTTCATCTTGATATGATAACTCATTCCTTTGGTTTAGGTATATAGGGTACTTCTTTGTCAAAAATCACTAAGCTGTTAATTAAACCGCACTATGCTCAAATATGGCAAACAGTACAACTTATTCCACAAGGAAAAGTTGCTTGTTATGGCCAGATAGCAGATTTGGCTGGATTGCCGGGTAGGGCAAGGTTGGTAGGAAAAGCATTGGGTAAAGTACCTGAATGTGGTTGGCAAGAAAAAACAGTGCCTTGGTATCGAGTAATTAATTCACAGGGAAAAATTTCTTTTCCAATGGGTAGTGATTATTTCGAAAAACAGAAACAATTATTACAAAATGAGCAAGTTGTTGTTATTGGTACCAGAGTCAAATTATGTGATTTTCAGTGGCAACCAGATTTAGTCGAACTATTATTTTCGTTAGAGTTTTAAAATAAATTAATGTTTAATACATATACTACATATGGCTTGTAAAGCATTTTCTTGTGATATCCAAGCAATGTTGATGTATTTTTAATCACCAAATTGCAGAAATAAATTTGACTTACTACGAATGAATTAGTAAAACATGCATAGCAAAGTATTCGTGCCTGTTTTTAGGCTCTTTTGCTCAAGTAATAATCAAAAAAGACCACTCCTTAAATTTGAAACAATTTATTTACATAAATATTTCATTTTATTTGTGTGATATTTTTTATTTATTACTAGAATAATAGATAACTTTAAAACTCCTATCTTGACAGCTTGGTTGTCATTTGGGATTATTGATAGGTTGTATTCAAAAAAGTTACATATAACAAAACGACAGATTTTTATATTTGCGGTAACAAAAATCTTTGTTATCAAAATTTAAATAGCAATTGGTTGGGAACTATGTCCAAAGTAAGTAAGAAAAGCCTC
>MAAB01029573.1_pt1 | contig 79812 bp, 81 predicted proteins | sample 1115991 | NCBI WGS metagenome assembly MAAB01 (sample SAMN04961124, study PRJNA320927) | seawater metagenome | isolation source: sample BD02T18 sea water enriched with oil for 18 days | place: USA:Gulf of Mexico | collected 2013-07-27
GTAAAGCGTTATGTATCTAGGAGAAGTTTTGAGTATACGATTTAACAAAAAGTCTTTGATCCGCTGGAAGGTCTATATAGATCGTTCGCGAATGTATATTGGATATGTACAGTTTTTGCTGATCATTTTTGTTTCTATCAAATCACTGAGTGATAACCCTGTAAAGGATTTTGTATTTAATAGTCCATTGGTTGCAGTCCCTGTTATTTTGATAATCTTTGTGTTGGCTTCTTTGGTGATCGGCTATCTAGATTCTAGACTTGGGTTTCGTGAAGAAGAAATTAGAAATCACTCTAAATCAAATCCGGTATTAATGGATATTCAAAAGTCTCTCGCAGAGTTAAATGATAAAATTGAGAGAATGGATCAAGATAAGAAAAACGCCGATTCTATTGGAAAAAGCACATAACAAGCCAATCCACCGAGATTAAAAATAGTTGTCTAGTGTTACTTGGCCAGCTATTTTAGCCAACAATTAATTGCCGCTACAGTGGCGCGATACGTATTTCATATATAAAGGAGTTTCAATTTTGTTTAATAGATTAGTAATGATTTTTGTAATCAGTTTTATTATTGCAGGCTGTAGTAATAAAAAGCACCAGAAAAACATTACTCCAGAAGCCGCAGTTATTAAAATTACTGAAACGTTATATTTATCGAGTATTACTTTCTCTGACGAAGTTATTGATGGGGAATTTAGAACTGAATGTGAAATGCTACCCATGGTAACCAAGTCAATTTTAGACTCATCAAAAACTGACTCTAAGAATATACTTCCTAGCAATAATATAGAAAACGACCAATACGAACTTAAAGTAGAGTTTGTAAACGTTGTTCCAAACCGATGGGCATTTTTAGCATTCAGACCTAGCTCGAATGCCACGATTAAAGCTTCTATTATTAAGGCTGGCGTTACTCTTCACAGCACTACAAAGATAATTGGTTCTGGGGTTGCTTTTGGAGCATGCGATAGACTTGAAAAAATATCTGTTGCAGAAGGGAGATATATTTCTAAATGGGTATCCAAATATATTTAGGTTAAACACACCTATAACAAATCTTTGAAAAAGGAAGAGTAACAAGTAGATGATTTTTTCTTCCTAAAGCAGATACAAGAAGTTAATCCGGACAAATAACAGCTAGTAGTTGTTCGTGCTTCAATATTTTGAAACCATTTTTTCCTCGTAATGGGGCGTTAGTCAGTGGGGGATATTTGAAAATTACAGGTGAGTGTTTCTGCGGAGACGTTAAATATAGTATCGATGGAAAACTTCATGATGCAAGGTCATGTCATTGTTCTCGATGTCGGAAGGCTTTTAACTCGCAAGCTTCAGCTTACGCAATTGTAGAGCCTAAAGAGTTTAATTGGCTTACAGGTGAAGACTTGTTAACTTCATATATTGGACAACATGGTTTTGGTCTCCAGTTTTGTAGTAAATGTGGTTCTACCCTTAGCGGTGTTTATAAAGGGCTTGTACACGGTATAACACTTGGATGTGTTAATGGCGATCCTGACATTAAACTTGGTAAGCATATTTATGTCGGGTCAAAAGCATCTTGGGAAGTTATTACCGAAGGAGTGCCACAATATGATGGGTTTCTACCAACAAACAGCTAATTAGATTTTATATGTGAAAAAAGTTTCATCACTCATCGAAGGTTGATATTTTTTCACTAAGATAGAATTGGGAAATTAGTAGAATCTAAAAAAATTGCCGTTAGCCGAATTTATCTCAGGATAAAACTGGTTTTCAATGCTTTATTCAGATCACATATTTTGAAGTAAGCATGAAAATATACTAGTTTCCATTTATAAAACATTGTAATATTTTTGTTTATGGATTGTTATATAATATATGCTATTGTTTAAGCTGTTGAGTTTGCGGGAAAATTTTTGGATGTTGTTGAATACTACCGTTTAGTTAATAAACTTATTACGAGCAAAGCATTTAACCGGAAACTAAGCAGAAATTATTGCGCTCTATAATCAATTCAACCAATAAGGATATACCATGAAAAATATACTCGTACTTACATTAGTTTCAACTTTAATTTTTGGCTGTTCTTCAACAAGCATGACGTTAAATGAAAAAGATACTGCGTATTCGAAATATATAGCAGAAGAAAATTTTTCTAGTAAAGAAAAAGTTATTGGATTTAAATTTAGTGGTTGGAAGGCTCTTTCAGATAATTATTTAATCATTACAGCGGTTCATAAGAAAGATTATCTTATAGAAACAAAAGGTCGTTGTTATGATTTATATTATTCAGAAGGTATTAAGTTAAATCGCTCATCTAAGCTGGCTATTTATAAGCTCGGCGATTCTATTTCACCTATAGGGATAACCACAGGTAAATGTTTTATTAAGTCAATTTATCCAATTACAAGTAGTCAATCTGACTATTTAGTAAATATTGGCAAGCCTGGTGTTAATGAAAACTAGCAAGTAACTCAAAGGATAAAATGTAGTGGGTTATGATCACTTAGTTGAACAGTGTAAATTATTATAATTTTCCGTCTATACGGACATCAGGTGTATAAGCAATCACAAGGATTTAAGTTAATGTTAGATAGACCTCAATTCAGGCCGTGGAATATAGAGTTAAATGGCTTTTGTACGTTAATGCACTTAAGTCAATTATCTGGAATACTGATACCCGGTTTAGGATTTTTTTTACCAATAATAATGTGGATTTCTACTAAAAATGAATCTGCTCAGGCCGATGCTCACGGTAGAATTATCTTAAACTGGATGTTCAGTTTCTTCATTTATTTTATTGCTATATACAACTTTTTTGGTTGGTGGGGAGTTACCGCCCTTATTGCATATAACTTCGTTTTTATCATCATTGGTACGATTCAAGCAAATAAAGGTGTTAGTTGGAGGTATCCTCTGAGTATTCCTTTTTTTAAGGCTGTAACGTACAACTAACATGATTTCACATAAAGATAAAATTCCGGGCTTGTCGTTCAAACCAGAGGCTTCATTTATCAATTTTAGCTAGCTATTTATCTGAGCTTAATTTGCGATATGTCAAAAACAAGGATGATTATATGTTCAAAAAAATAATGATTATTTCACTATCTTACTTACCTCTTTCTGCTGCAGGCGCTGAATTTGAATTTTCACTTGGAGCGGGCATGCAATATAGTGGGGTAATAGGTACTCAATTCGCAATAAAACATGACGATAGCAAATATTTTTTGTCCGTAGGGTTACCTGGATATTCATTAGGGATGCAAACAATAATATCAGATAATAAAAGTCACTCTGCAGGTTTCTCATTAGGCGAAATTCAAGGTATTTGGTACGGCGATAGTCAATACGGTTTTTTAACTTATAATTATCATATGGATGGCTTTAAAAACAATGGTTGGGTTTTTGGTGTAGGTGTGGGTTTTTATGAAGAAGAGTCATATACACCTATGTTTGGTAATGAACGGATAAACCCCTCAAAAAAGACAATGTTCACTTTAGACATTGGTTATAAATTTTAAACATAACTAGTTTTACAAAAAAGAAAAAGAGTTGGTGTAGATTGTCCCCAAAGATCTTTAGCTAACTAAAATACACGGTTTAATAGGACGTTAACTGTCTAGTTAACTCTAGCAATTTTATACAAATAAGGACATACCAATGACAAGAATAATAAGCATATTTTTAATAAGTTTTACTTTGTTTTCATGTGGAACTGACAAGGGAGAAACTAGGGATAAAAACTCAACAGAGTATCAACAAGCACAAAATTATGTAAATGAAATAGTGCAAATTATGAAAGAGCATGCAATTACAAGAGATGAAGTTGATTGGGGCAACCTTGAAAGTGAGGTAAGCGCTATGGCTGCAAAAGCTTATACCATTAAAGAGACTTACGCGGCGGTAACGAAAGCCTTAGAGTTATTGGGGACTAGTCATTCCTTCTTAACAACTGATTCCGGGCAGTTGCTCGCAAATTACAATCGACTGGTCTGTAGCCAAACACTTCAGATGAATGAACCACTAATTGAAAATATAGGTTATATAAGAGTCGACGGGTATACAACAAGTAGTGATTCATCAGATCAAGAATTCGCAACGAATATACAAAAACAAATATCAGAACAAGATAGCGCTTCATTAGATGGCTGGGTAGTTGATTTGAGAAATAATAGCGGTGGCAATATGTGGCCAATGATCGCAGGACTCGGACCATTATTAGGTGATGGCGTTCTTGGGCATTTCTTTGATGTAAATGAAAACATTGAAAGTTGGAGCTATGAAAATGGCTCTTCATTTTTAGGTGAAAATAAAGTGGTCACGGTAGAGGAACCGTATACTTTATTGAACCCACTTCCCAAAATTGCCGTTTTAAGTAGTCGAAGAGCAGTTAGTTCAGGTGAGGCAAGCTTAATTGCTTTTAAAAAACAATATAACGTTAAAAGTTTTGGTACCGATAGTTGTGGTTTATCTACAGGCAATCAAGCTTTTGTATTGAGTGATGGAAGTATGCTTTATTTAACCACAACTATTATGGCGGATCGAGAGCAAGTTAAATATGGCAATAGAGTTCTTGTTGATCAAACGGTAGATGCGTCCGAAGTCATTAATAAGGCAATAGAATGGTTGCAAAATAACTAAGTAACTTCTTTTGTGAATTACATGCTCAATAACAGTTAAAAGAGTATTGTAACTGGACTAATAATAGTTGGCTTTATTGGTATCTTAACGATATTAGCCAACTATTACCTAGCGATTTTTAGGCCTTTAGTTGTACTTATACAAGGTCAACACTCTATACACATTGATATATCCGGCGACAAGTACAGGTGATTTCACCATCTTCACGTATTCATTCGTCGTAAATTCCATCATATCTACAACTTCCTTGAACTATTTTGCATTGTTGACCATTTACGCCATTATTTCCAGTTTGATGTGCAAAGCCACTTAATAGCATCACTACTAGTCTTATTGGTCTTTTCAATGTCTTTCCTTGATCGTCTACCCCAGTGAAAGGGCTAAAATGTATGAAGAGCGAAGAGCAACAATATCAGTTATTGTTCGTTACTCATGTATTTTCACTCGTTATTATTACGCTCTTATATTTGCAGCCAAATTACACTTACCAAAAAAACACTTCTTTTAGCGATAAGAGGGTCTATAGACATTGCTTCTCAAATTTCCGGACTATTAATGTAAAACATTATCGAAATGCATGTTTTCAAGGGAATTTGGATAAGCAGAGTTAATGCAATCGTATGTATATTGTTTGAAATTATTCAGTATGTTATTTAAATACATAGATTTTTCCTAAAATAATAAAAAGAGTGGTTTATGAAGTTGGCAATGTTCGATATTGGTGTATTTGTAGTATATGTACTGGCTTTGTTACTCGTTGCTTGGTGGATTTCCCGCAGTGATAAAAAAGAGGGAGCGAATACCGAAGATTATTTTCTAGCGGGTAAGTCATTACCTTGGTGGGCAATTGGTGCTTCTTTAATTGCATCAAATATTTCCGCAGAGCAAATTATCGGTATGTCGGGCTCTGGCTTTGTAATGGGCATGGCGATTGCTTCTTATGAATGGATGGCGGCTATTACCTTAATTATCGTGGGCAAGTATTTGTTGCCAATATTTCTTAAAAATGAAATATTCACTATGCCACAGTATTTACAACAACGATTTGATCATCGTGTCAAAACTACATTAGCGCTATTTTGGTTACTGGTTTATGTATTTGTTAATTTAACTGCCGTTTTATGGTTAGGCGGTTTAGCTATTGAAACTGTCGCTGGTGTTGACTGGTGGTATGGCATGTTATTTCTAGCCTCATTCTCGATTGCATATTCGCTTTATGGCGGCTTAAAAGCCGTTGCCTATACCGATATCATTCAAGTGGTGTTACTGATCTTTGGTGGCTTATTGTTAAGTTACTTAGCACTTGATGCGGTTGCTGACGGTCAAGGGATTTTGGTCGGTTTTGGTATTTTAACTGATGAATTACCCGGGCATTTCGATATGATTCTATCACCAGAAAATTCTCAATATACAAACCTGCCGGGTATTTCAGTGCTTGTTGGTGGTATGTGGGTCATGAATATTTCCTACTGGGGATTTAACCAATATATTATACAGCGCGCATTGGCCGCTAAAAATTTACAGGAAGCACAAAAGGGTATTGCTTTTGCCGCTTACTTGAAACTATTAATGCCATTGATTGTTGTACTTCCAGGTATTGCTGCCGTTATTCTTTATCCTAACCTGGCAGCAGCTGATCAAGCCTATCCGTCGATGATGGAATTAATGCCTGTTGGTATCAAAGGTTTAGTCTTTGCTGCCTTAGTTGCTGCTATTGTTTCATCACTTGCTTCAATGACAAACAGTATTTCTACTATTTTTACCATGGATATCTATCGACCAATGAGACCTGATGAAAGTCAGCGCCATTACGTAAAGGTAGGGCGAATTACCACTTTAGTGTCTTTGGTTATTGCGCTATTTATGGCAGAGCCATTGCTCGGTAAATTTGATCAAGCATTCCAGTATATTCAAGAGTTTACTGGTGTATTTACTCCGGGCATTGTCGTGATATTTTTAGTGGGTATGTTCTGGAAGAAAGCGACCTCAATGGGCGCATTATCAGCCGCAATTGGCTCGGCAGTATTTTCATTTGGTTTGCGTAAAGTGTTTCCTGAATTGCCATTTATGGATCGTATGAGTCTAGTATTTTTTCTTTGTCTAGCTATGATGGTGGTTATCTCATTACTCACTAAGTCATCAGCTACAAACAATGATACCAGTGTAAACTTAGCGGAAATCAGTTTTACTACTGAACGAAGTTTTAATATATCGGCATTAGGTGTTGTGATTATATTGATTGGTTTATACACATTATGGTGGTAACTCGATAATACCAATAAAGGGCAATGCATATATTCAGTTTAGTATTGCTCTTTATCCTGATTGCTTTAACCGATTAAAGCCGTTAGAGTTTGTTTAATTCTTCCCAGAGCAATATCCCTAAATGCGTCCTTCTTCATACCAATTACCTGAAAATACCACTATTAATTGGCGAGTGTTAAAATCACTTATCCCTTATTTACTTGAATTTAAAGTGCGTATTGGCTTTGCCTTGTTCTGCTTGGTTTTGACCAAGCTCGCCAGTGTTTACTTGCCCTTTATACTCAAAGATATTGTCGATGCTCTTGACGCTCAGCATGAAAATAATATATTTATTGTTCCTTTTGCTTTGGTAGCCGCGTATGGCTTGGTGCGTTTAACCATAGTGCTATTAGCTGAAATACGTGACACTTTGTTTGGTCGTGTTACCGAACGAGCTATTCGACGTATCGGTTTGAAAGTTTTTGAACACTTACATCAGCTTGATTTAGACTTCCATTTGAACCGTCAAACGGGTGGATTGTCACGTGATATTGACCGAGGTACGTCTGGGGTTAACTTTTTAATGCGTTTTATGGTCTTTAACATTGTACCGACCTTACTCGAAATAATTATGGTTATTACCATACTCTGGGTCAATTACGGTATTTGGTTCGCATTGATCACTGGGCTTTCTATAATCAGTTATGTTGCTTATTCTATATACGCGACCGAATGGCGTACCCGATACATTCGAGCCGCGAATAAAGCTGACTCTTCAAGCAATACAAGAGCGATAGACAGTTTACTTAATTATGAAACGGTTAAATATTTCACCAATGAATCGTTTGAAGCTAACGCCTACGACGAGCAATTAGCCGACTGGGAAAAAGCTAAAATGCAAAACCGTTTATCGTTATTTGCTTTAAACGGCGGGCAAGCTTTTATTGTGTCATTAGCAATGACCGCCATGTTAGCCCTTGCCGCTTATCAGGTTACGCACCAACAAATGACATTAGGGGATTTTGTTTTGGTTAATGCTTTCATGATGCAGTTATTTATTCCGCTTAATTTTCTGGGGTTTGTTTATCGTGAAATTAAAGGTTCGTTGGCCAATATTGAGCAAATGTTTACTTTATTAAGAAAAGTACCGAAAGTACTTGATGCCAACGATGCCAGAGAATTAAGTTTGACAAAAGGGGCGTTAAGTTTTGAAAATGTCAGTTTCTATTATGATGAATCGCGACCAATACTTAAAAATGTTTCTTTTGTCGTAAAAGCAGGGCAAAAAGTTGCTGTGGTTGGTGAAAGTGGTTCGGGTAAATCGACTTTGGTGAAGTTACTCTTTCGCTTTTATGATTGTCAGCAAGGTACAATTAAAGTTGATAACGACAAGATTACTGAAATTACGCAACATTCATTAAGAAAAAATATAGGCATAGTGCCACAAGATACTGTGCTTTTTAACGATAGTTTGTTTGAAAATGTCAAGTATGGCAATACCACAGCAAGTAAAGCACAAGTCGAAAAAGCCGTCGAACTATCACACTTGAGCGATTTCATTACTTCGTTACCTAAAGGTTATGAAACAGTCGTAGGAGAGCGTGGTTTGAAGCTTTCTGGCGGTGAAAAACAACGAGTGGCGATAGCTAGAACTATATTAAAGAATCCTGCCATTTTAGTGTTTGATGAAGCAACATCATCACTTGACAGTCATTCAGAACAAGCGATATTAAAAGCAATAAAAGATGTTGCCAAAGACCATACTAGTTTGGTAATTGCTCACCGTTTATCAACCATTGTTGATGCTGACAATATTATTGTGCTTCATAAAGGTGAGATTATTGAGCAAGGCGATCATCAAAGTTTGCTCAGCAAGCAAGGGCATTATGCTAATATGTGGCAATTACAACAAAATACCGAATAACCTTAAATAAGCTAATTGAAAACTATGGAAGAAATAGATGTGCACGATCCTGATATTTTAAAAACTCAGCAATGGTTAGAAGAAATTATCATTGGTTTAAACTTTTGTCCGTTTGCCAAGAAAGAATTTGTTAATGATACTATTCATTATGAACTATGTGGTGCTAAAAAGATTGCCTCTGCCTTGGAAGCATTGACCAAGCAATTTGACAGGTTGGTTCAAGAATCCCATATTGAAACGACCTTATTGATTTTTAATGAAGGGTTTAAAGGCTTTGAAAGTTATTTAGATCTACTTGATTATGCAAACGAGTTATTAGTAGACTTAGGTTATGAAGGCAAATTTCAGTTAGCTAGTTTTCATCCTGATTACTACTTTGAGGGTGAAGCTTTCGATGCTGCTTCAAACTATACGAACCGTTCTCCATTACCGACGCTTCATCTGATCCGAGAAGCTAGCATGGAAAAAGTATTATCTGTTTATAAAAATCCAGAGCAAATACCTGAAAATAATATTGAATTAGCCGAAGGCAAGGGTGCTGATTTTTTCAAAAAAATTCTCACACGTATTCATCAAACCAACGGATAGTTTACTTGCTTATCATTTTTACATCTTTTCTTTATAATAACCTTTAGATAACAATTGAGATTCTCTACAGTTGCTGATCAATATTTAACATCACAGCTTTGGTGTTAAATAATACAATAATCGCTGCTTTAAAATGCTGTAGCGAAATGTATGTCGGTAAGTTACCAAGGGAAAGTATATAGATTCACTTCATTCGAAGAATTGTGGTCATTTTACATTCAAATTTTATGAGGTAAGGTTTATTTTTTAACCTAAATTGGCTCCATTCAAGTTGCTATTTTCCAATCCGAAATCAACTTGCTATAATGTGGAAAAATTTAAAGCAAGGCAGTCAAATTCGTGGATGAAAAAAACGTAGTACAAATTGGTGGTAGTATTGAAAAATCTTTGCAAGGCCAATATTCCATTGATGTACCCTCGGTATTAAAAGAAGCTTGGCAACTCACGTTGCGCTCTCGTATTTCAATAAATCTAGGTTTACTCTTTACGCTTGTTCTTGGCATTGTTGTCTCATTTTTGATCAGTAATACCATGGGAGGAATTGAAGAAGTCATTGTCGACCAACAAGCCATGACATTATTGAATATTGCGGTCACTATGATCATTTACCCTTTTTTAGTTGGGGTAGAAATGATGGGTATTTTTCATGCTGTCGGCTTAAAAACTAACAGTAAATTAATTTTTTCTTTTTTAAGAAGAGGTAGTTGGGTAGCTGTTTGTGCGTTACTCACTTCAATCTTTGTCACTTTAGGCATGCAGTTATACTTGTTACCTGGTATCTACTTGGCCGTTGCTTTATCCTTGGCTTTACCTTTGGTGGTTGAGAAGAAATTATCGCCAATTAAGGCTATTTTGATTAGCATTCAGACAACTCGCTTTCAATGGTTTAAATTATTCACCATCTATACCTTACTAATGGTCGCGTTATTCTTGTCGCTCTTGCCTCTGGCTATACTGGCAAAAACACAATTGTCTATCGTCGGCATTATGTTTTTCCTCTTTGCGTTAACGTTTATCGCACCGCTGTTTTATAATGTAAAAGGTATTTTATACCGTGAGATTTTTGGTATGCAAATACGAGCGGTTGACGCTAAACCGTTACCAGTAAACGATAGCTTTTCTGCTTAGTTTATGGTCTCCCAATGGAGAGTTATTTATTGTTAACTTATGTAAAAGGAATTTATGAAACTTCATCATTTTTTTAAAACTATTGTAATAGCTGCACTATTTATTGCGCTTATTGCACCGTTTTCATTCTTGAAGCCAACTATTCAACCACCAATTGCCGTTGTTAAGAAACAAATAGCACCTGTCGTGGAAAAAGAAGTTATTGAACAACCTCTTCACAATGTTGTGTTACCAAATTTTGCAGTTATTCGTGATGTTAAAGCGAAAAAAAGGCAGTTCTTCGAATTTATTTATCCCGCTATAGAACAGGAGAATAATAATTTATTGGCGTTACGAGCAAAAGTTTTTACTATGCTTACAGCCTTATCATTAGAAGAAAATTTATTGCCTGAACAACTCGATTTACTAACACGATTAATCAAAAAATATAAAGTCAGTACAAAGTATTCACCCTTACAGCAATTAGATGAATTACTACTGCGCATTGATATTGTACCGAGTGAGTTAATATTAGTGCAAGCAGCGAATGAATCAGCCTGGGGCACATCCCGTTTTGCTAAAATAGGTTTAAACTTTTTTGGTATGTGGTGTTACAAAAAAGGTTGTGGCATGGTACCTGGTGGACGTGATGAAGGTGCTAGACATGAAGTTGCGGCATTTGATAGTGTTGAACATGGCGTTCAACGTTATTTGCACAATATTAATACCAATCGTGCTTATACTGTTTTCCGCACAATTCGCGGACAATTGCGTACTCAAGAACAACCATTGTCACCACAAATATTAGCAACTGGGTTATTACGTTATTCAATTCGTGGCACTGATTATGTCTTAGAAATTACTGAGATGATCCGACATAACCAAGTTTATTTTGATGATATATTGTCAAAACCAATGGAAACATCAATTGATAAGTCTATGATATTATAGTAATTACATATTTAAGTCGGGACTTATAAACCACACTATTTTAGTGTGATTTTATCAATAAGGTTTAACGTACGTGATTTAAATATTTTCACTATTTAATCCGCACACATCATATATCTCCAGTAAAAATGGTAATGTCGGCTTATAATAAACGAAAATATAAATAGTTAGTTTAGTCACTTCTCTTTAAAGGTATAAATGATAGGTCTACATAATAAACAATCACTCATGCAGAAATATCGGAGCGTTTCGATTGCCTAAGCCAACACCAAAACTTCATTACATTACAGAGCTATATGAGATTAATGAAGAATTGATCCCTTTAAAAGCGCTTGCCGACAGAGAACGTGCTGCTATTTATGGCTTAACTGGCATGATTTATACGCCGTATATTGACGATTATATGCAAGTCAGTATAAGGAAAGCGGCGATCTTATCCTGTTTAAAAAGACAAGGGATATTGGAGTTAACAGAAGTTGAATTAACAAGCTCACTATTGAATGCTTTACATAACAGAGTAAAAAATAATACGATCGTTGAATATGATGGTTGCAGCTATCAACGACGCTTTGCACCATTAAAGTTAAGTAAATCAGGGAAGGTTGTGCAGAAGTGGGCTAAGTTTTGGCTTTTACTGTCATCTAACGGGAAAGTTGATCCTAAATGGGAAAGTCAGGTACGAGAGATTTGGCCATCTTATTTTCTCATTAGGACCGTAGATTTATAGTTTTTGTCGCCTTATATGCATTTTCTCTTTACGTTTTAATGTTTTATAAAGACTCATACATTGACATGTATTAAGTGTTTATCTCATCAAAATAATTCAGTATTAAAATTCAAAGCCGAAATGAAGTTAGACAAATCATGATTTATTGACGATAGTTGTTATACGTTTTAGATTCACAGTGATTTTATAGGAGTTAACGTTAATGGTTGAAGTTTTAACGACTGTAACTATTATCTATTACAATGAGAACTGCTTAGAATTGAAGCATGAAGTTAGAATGTATCCAAAAAATAAATCCGGGCGACTTATTATTCCTGACGAGTTTAAAGAGGATAAATCTATAATTGCGGTTTGCCTTGGCGAGATAAGCATTATTAACAAAATAGGGGACAGAATTTTATCCATTGGCATAGCTGACTGAACAGCGAAATATTCAGTATCTTATACAGGCCAATTATTAGTTATATCTTATCAACTAACCAAATATCATTTTCTTTTACGACACGGACTTTTTTATAATCTTTAAATGTCTTCCCGTCACGTAGTCCGGTAAATAATACGGTCAATGTAACTTGAGTACTAAACTCATCTAATATTTGTACATCCGTGGAAGAGGTTTCTAATTTAACTGAATCAAAAGACATGTTAAGTAATTTTCTTGCAAGATGTTTTGCTGTTTTATATTTTTTTACTTCAGTCTTAAGTTTGGTCGAACCAAGTAAAAGGGCCTTTTTCAAATCCTTTTTATTGTATATCGCATCGAAAAATGCTTTAGCAACTTCTTGTTCAGACAATACAGTTTCTTTTGACGAAGGACTACACCCTAAAACAGTTAAACAAAAAATAGTACCAATTATAAAAGATGCTCTAGTTACATTACTCATCGATAACCTTCCTTGTATTTCGAGTACACAAAACTTTTAGTGAATGATAGAGACAAGATGATGTCGCAACAAAAGTTGTGTTCATTATTATTTATTTAAGCTTTTTTCATCACATTGACGAACCAATGTACTGAGTAAGCATTGTTTTTCTCATATGTCAGAAGTCAGTAACTGCTGAAATTTATAACTACCAAAGAGTTTAGTTCTAAATATTATTAATGCACGTTCAAAAAGAGAATGAAATGAAAGAATCGGGGATATTGATGAGTTTTTGTAGGTACATATAGCTAGTTATCATGGCTTTAAATACTCATGTTAACTAGCTATTTTTATCTGATTTTTATTTAGTTTTCTTTTATCACTTCAGCTGTTTTTTTGACTGCATCCCTTGTTGCATGCCCAATTTCTTTGGTCACATCTCTTGTTGTATGACCAATCTCAGTTGTCACTTTTTTTGTTGTCTGACCTATTTCTTTCCCTACGTTTTTTAGGGTTCCGCACGCACTGATTACGCTAGATAATGTGATAACAAAAACTAATTTATTTAATGATTTATACATTTTTTATTCCTACTTTGAGGGATTTAACTGAACGGATCATTTAAATTCCCCCTTACTTTTATTGGTAGAATAACATGAATCAGCGCTGCTTTTATAAATGATATTGGGAATTCAGACTAGATATATGAAATGTCGTATTTTAAAACAAAGAATTCATCATAATTACGTTTTTATTATTGTATAGCGATAAAGTTCATCTACTTGTCAAAGGGTTATTAATTCATCAGCAGACAAAATAAATAATATTAATTACCTAATATTATTCATTTACAGCTTAACTGTTATTATATACAGTGCAGTCTGCCCATTTATCATTAAATTTCATTAAGGGAATAATAATGCCAGAGGCGTTTAAAGATCTGTATAACGAAAAATTTTACTTGAATTTGGCTGCACATTTGAACAAATGCGTAGTTGATTTTGATAAAGAAAAATTTATGGTGTCAATATTGCCTGACAATTTCATTCAACTTGAGCTAAAAGAGCGTATGACGCATACCAAAGAGGTATTGCATCAATTTATGCCTGATGATTTCCCCCAAGCTGCAATTATTTTAGTTAACTTGATTGGTAGCTTAAGCGATGCAGATATTAAAGAGGGCAGTGTTGAATATATGTTTCTGCCAGAATATATCGAAACGTATGGCATTGATGATTATAAAACCTCTATCAAGGCATTTGAAAAAATAACCCAGTTTACCAGTGCTGAATTCGCAGTTAGACCGTTTATTATCAAGTATGGTCAGCGAATGATATCGCAAATGCTGGTATGGAGCCAACACTCTCATCATATGGTTAGACGTCTAGCCAGTGAAGGCTGTAGACCTCGGTTACCTTGGGCGATAGCACTGCAAACATATAAACAAAATGCAACATTGTTATTACCAATATTACATACGTTAATTGATGATCCAACTGAAATTGTACGCCGTAGCGTTGCTAATAATCTTAATGATATTGCTAAAGATAATCCTGATACTGTTATCGATTTTGCTAGGCAATATAAAGGAAAAAGCAGTCAGTTTGATCGTACCATTAAACATGCTTGTCGGACTTTGTTAAAGCAAGCTTGTCCTGAAACTCTAGCGTTGTTTGACTATGATAGTACCGATATTGAATTGTCTGGGTTTAACGTTTTAACAGAAAAAGTAGCAATGGGTTCACAAGCTGAGTTTTCTTTTTCGTTAAAGAATAATTCAGAAAAGTCAAAAAAGATACGTTTAGAATACGGCTTATATTTTATGAAGAAAAATGGCAAGTTAGCGAAGAAAGTATTTAAAATAAGTGAACGTTTATTATCCGCTAATGAGTCACATCACGTAAAACGAAAACAAAGTTTTAAACCGATTAGTACACGTGTTTATTATTCAGGTATTCATCAAGTTTCAATCATACTTAATGGAAAAGAGTTTGCTGCCAAAGATTTTGAATTAGTTCTTTAATACAAATAAGTATAATGGATTTTCTTAGCTTAGTTGTATATTGCTCAATCATGCTCTTAAGTTGAATAACATGTCATATACAAATTTAGTGGCATAAACAAAGTAGCTGAAATACTCGTTGAGACCTGTATTTGCAGGTTTCAACGAATGAATACTCAGCTCTAGCTTTTAAATTGCTACTAGTAATATTGTCTATCAGTGTAGAGATAGCCGTTAATGGTATCTTAACTCCCGAACCTTACCCCAAAATACCCGATATGAAAACGCGGTATAACTAAAAATCACAGGCACAACAATAATAGTGCCCCATAATAAAAAGCTTAAAGATTCAGGTGCTGATGCTGTTTCCCAAATTGTCAATTTATTGGGCACAATGTACGGGAAGAAACTAAACGCTAAACCAAAAAAACATAAAGTAAAAATCACCACAGCAGCAACAAATGGTCGCCAGCAGCCTTTGTCATTTTCCTTAGGCAATTGTTTTAATTGTATATGGCTAAAAATGAATAGCGCAAAACAAATTAAAGGCAGCGGTAGTATCATTAATGCATTAGCCGATGAAAACCATTTGGCATAGACATCAGGGTTTATTAATGGGTTTACCAGCGATACTGCGATAACACCGACAAAACAAATTAAGCCAGACTTTCTCGCCCAAGCGACTGCTTGTACTTGTAACTCACCTTCAGTTTTCATGATTAACCAACATGCACCAATATAACCATAAGCTGCTGCAACACCAAAGGCACTGAGTAAGCTAAAACTGTAAGCCACTAGTGTACTTTCGAATCCCATAACATACATACCTAACATGTAACCTTGGCTTAATGAGGCAACCAAGGACCCCCCTTTAAATACCCTGTTCCACGTGGGTTTATGGCTAAATGCGGCTTTAGCTCGAAAATCAAAAGCCACTCCGCGTAGTACTAAACTAATCAATAATACAGCGGTTGGTAAATATAATTCTTTGAATATATAACTGTGTGCTGCTGGAAAGGCGATAAGTAATAAACCTATCGCGAGTACCAGCCAGGTTTCGTTTGCATCCCAAAATGGACCTATTGATGCGATCATGGTATCCGCATCGTCTTTTCGATCGAGAGGCAACAATATGCCAACACCTAAATCAAAACCATCTAAAACGGCATAAAGTAAAATAGATAATCCCATTAGAGCCACAAAAATGAGTGCCAAGTTATTTGCATCAAACATACTATTACTCCTCGATTACTTTATTAGGCATGTTAACAACGGGTATTACTTGTTCATCAACACTGATTTCTTCAATTTCAATAGCACGTCCAGCCATAGTGAAAATGGTATGTAAATAAGCAGCCATGATGACAACATATAAAACCAAGTAAAGCGTTAGCGTTATTCCTACGTTTGCGGGTGCTATGTCGGTCGCGGCTTCTTTTATCGTTAAAATACCCGTTACTAACCAAGGCTGCCTGCCAATCTCAGTCACATACCAACCCGCTAGTGTGGCTAGCCAGCCAGAAAAACTCATGGCAACAAGTGATTTTAATAGCCAAGGGGGTAATTCGTCTTTACGCCATAAGACGAAGCGGCTAAACCAAGAAATGGCGAACATTAACATGCCCAAAGCGACCATAATTCGAAAAGCAAAAAATACTGGCGCTACGGGAGGGTGATTGCCTTCAAATTCGTTTAGGCCCTTTATTTCACCGTTTAAATCGTGGGTCAAAATAAAGCTCGCCATTTTAGGAATTGCGAGTTCAAAATGATTGGTTTGTTGTTCTTCATCTGGGATTGCAAATAACAATAAAGGCGCGCCTTTTTCGGTATGCCAAACTCCTTCCATCGCGGCAATTTTTTGTGGCTGATGTTCTAAGGTGTTTAAACCATGCATATCGCCTAAAAATATTTGCACGGGGGCAAGTACCGCAGCCACGGTTAATGCTATTTTCAAGGTTAATTTAGGCGCCTTTTTATCATCACCTTTTAACAAACGATAAGCACTAATTCCTGCCACCAAAAATGCTGCGGTTAAACCAGAGGCTACAAGCATATGTGATAGCCGATAAGGGAAAGAAGGATTAAAAATAATCGCTAACCAGTCAACCGGAAATGCAACACCGTCTCGCATCTCATGTCCTTGAGGGGTCTGCATCCATGAATTCAGCGCTAATATCCAAAATGCAGACAGGCTTGTACCAATAGCCACGATTAACGTTGCTAAGGTATGTATTCGAGCTGAGACTCGGTTCATACCAAACAACATTATGCCTAAAAAACCAGCTTCTAGAAAGAATGCGGTCAGAACTTCATAACCTAATAAAGGACCGGCGATATTCCCGACAGTTTCCATAAATTTCGGCCAATTAGTACCAAATTGAAACGACATGGTAATGCCAGTAACAACACCTATTGCAAAGGTGAGAGCAAAAATTTTAACCCAAAAACGGTAGGCACGCATCCAAATGGGATCACTGGTTTGATCAAATCGCAATTTGAAGTAAAACAAAAACCAGCTGAGTGCGATGGTTATGGTGGGAAAGAGAATATGAAAACTAATATTAGCGGCAAACTGTATGCGTGACAGCATTAAGGTTTCTAACATGATTTACTCCATAAACCCTATTAAGCACTGAGTAGTGTTAATGGGTTTTAAGATTTAAAGTGACAAGGTTTTATAAAAATTAATTCTTGTAATATTTAAAGTACTAGATAAAAGGTTTACCCTTTTTTTAAAAATTTATCTTTCATATCAATAACCTTACTTACACCAGCTCCTAGCTTCATTAGCGTATTAAGCTTGTCTGGGCTCATACTTTGCAGTTCTGAAGCCCAATGTGTGATGGTTTCAAGTAGGTCATGTATTTCATGCATTCTTTGTTGTGCATATTGCTCTTGAGGATTAGCGGGTTCATCTAACAAGTTATCGCGTAATAACGATAGAGTAGGGTCCACTTCTCGTTTACGGCGTTCTTCAAAGACACGTGTTGCCATTTCCCAAATAGAACCAGCTGGTGAATAATACTCTTTACGGTCTTTAGGTTTATGCTGAACTTGAACTAAACGCCAAGATTGTAATTCTTTAATACCCATACTGACATTTCCACGAGAAATATTGAGTGCCTCAGACATTTGCACCGCAGTAAGGGACTCATTATGGATGATTAATAAACCATACATTTGTCCAACAGTACGGTTAAACCCCCAGCGACTGCCCATTTCGCCACAGTGCATAACAAACGATTCAATTTTTGTTGTCATTATCATAACTAAGCCTTCTGAACTTTCAGTAATTTCTGAAAGTTTAAACTATTGTTGATTTAGATCAAGTTATTTTTGAACGAAATTGAGTTTTTAATGGCTTACTTATTAGGTATCAGGATGGGATTAATAAGGTTAACCTCTTGACAAGGGATTATTGATAAAATCTGTTCAGGAGTTAATTACTTATCTTTAAAAACACCTTGCTCAAATGCAGCTGTAGTTAGTGTTATTATGTTTTTTGTCGTTAACTTTAATTTGTGTTTTTTACTAAAGCCAAAATAAGACTTATAACGCTTATAGTGTTTACGTTTTATTGTTGTTACTAGATGCCCTTTTTTTATTTCGGATAATAGTAAGTCAGCGGAAAACGTTGAGGTGATTATTACATCAATACGCTTTTTTAATAATAATTGGATACCATTATTAACATTTTGAATAAAAATTTTTCTTAAGCTTGTATCGTTATCAAATTTTTCAAAATAGGTGGTACCACGAGGTACACCAATTAATTTTCCTTTAAGGTCTGCATAGGTGTAGATAACATCATTATTTGCTGAAATGAAAACATGGTCATCTTCTATTTTATAAGGAGCGTAAAAAGCAAACTTATCTCTTTGGCTATTTTTATTTAATCCTACAATGACATCTACTTGCCCAAGCTCTAACATTTTTACACAACGGGCAAAGTTTGGCGCTTCGATAAAATTAAGCTGCTTGTTGAGTACTTTCGCTAAGCGAGTAAGTGCTGTGATATGAGAGCCATAAGGAACCTTTCCAAGAACTTGATAAGGAGGATAATGATCAATACAAGTGAAGATCTTCTCATTGTAAGCTTGAGAGATTGGGATGTTCAATAATATAAAAAACACTATGATTATTGTCTTTAATATCATTTAGATTTACTATTTTTTCAAATACATTCTTAAAGAATAGTACAATAAAGTCTAAATATATAGGCACGAATAACTCATGCATTTCCCTACAACTTGACTAGCGCAATGATACTTATAACCCGATAATGACAAATGCAGAAGGTAAATTCACACCAACAAGAGTTGTATCATTTTTATCATTTTAAATGACTACCATCGCAAAGTGGTTGCTTCGATGTTTCCTTACAGCCGCAAAAAAATACTCTTTTAGATTCTGTCGCCTTGTATATTACTGGTGTAAAGCTAGTACCGTTATGAGAACCATCACAAAGCGGTTGTTTTTTACTTTTACCACAAGCGCACCAAAAGTAATTTTTTCCTGATTCTACATCGATAGCATATGGTGTATCAGACGATCTTATCGCTTTATTCATAACATGTATCCTTACTGAGTGAAAACGCCCAACGCGATCTTATAGTGATTGACTAAAGTAAAAAGGGTAGATAAAGAGTTATCTATCTTTATGACAACTTTAGGCATCATATCGTCCACTTTGGAGCCTAATTACAATTATAGTTGAGGATTAATATACTTGGGGGAATTTATAGACAGTCGATTGGTAATAGTGAGCCATATGTTAATAGCATTTAATTTGGATCATTGACCATAGTAAATAAGTGAAAGCTATTGGTAGACTAAAATCAGCGCTTTATTAACTGATTTTAGTCTAGGGTATTATCGCTAAAGCTCAGTCACGTTAATGATCATTGAGTCATCAATATTACTTGAAGATACTTCGGCTTCTGAAAATTCGTACTCTTTACGAGGTTCAGCTCTATCTATAGGGAGGTTCATAAAATCAAAAAGGCTAGCGTCTGCTAATTGACTAGGACTGATATTCTTCATTGAATTAAATATATTTTCAACTCGATGAGGGCTCACTTTTTCCCAATCACTAAACATTGATTTTATCGATTGTCGTTGTAAATTCTCCTGAGAACCACATAAGTTACATGGAATTATTGGATAATTTTTATATTGAGCAAATTGAATTAAATCTTTTTCACGGCAGAAAGCCAGCGGACGAATAACAACATTTCGTTTGTCATCAGATCGTAATTTCGGTGGCATAGCTTTTAATTTTCCGCCATGAAACATATTTAAAAACATCGTTTCAACGATATCATCCATATGGTGACCCAGCGCAATTTTAGTTGCACCAATTGACTCTGCGAATGAATACAAAGTGCCTCGTCTTAATCTCGAACAAAGACCACAGGTTGTCTTTCCTTCAGGAATTTTTTGCTTAACAATAGAGTAGGTATCTTTATCGACAATATAATAAGGAATGTTTAATGATTCAAAATAGTTTGGCAAAATGTGCTCAGGAAACCCTGGTTGTTTTTGATCTAAATTTACTGCAATTATTTTGAAGTCGATAGGGGCCGCTTTTTGCAAGCTGATCAAAATATCTAGCATCGCAAATGAGTCTTTGCCGCCACTAATGGCCGCTAATATAACGTCAGACTCTTCAATCATGTTGTACTCTGCGATTGCTTTACCAACACGGTTACGTAATTTTTTTTCTATTTTTTTTAGTTCTGGGCTGACTTTTGATTTTTCTAAGGGGATCATGTTTAAAATTTCATAATGTAAAGTGATAGTTCAAAAGGGAACTAAAATTGAATATGACTTATTTTAACAATGCTGATAAAGATAATATATAGTTTTTGACATCAATTATGAGTTGAGTTGTTTATATCTTGATTTATATGGTGCTTTTTAAAATTAAACTGGAATGAAAACCTACTATCTATTATGAGCATACGATACATAGCAAAAAACCAAGAATACTCTTGGTTTTGTAGATATGTATAAGATTGTTAATTACCCATAACCTAGGCTAAAGGAGATATATAACCCTCAGGTTTGATAGCGAGCACATCACAATTTAGTCGGTCAATAACATGCTCCGCGGTATTACCAATAAGTGCAGCTGAAATTCCTGTTCGGCCTATAGTCCCCAAAACTACTAACTCAGCATCAATCTCTTCAGCAGTACTTTGAATGACATCTTCTGGTAACCCTTCTTTAACATAAGTATTGTTTTGGTGAATATTATATAATTTTGCATGAATTTTCATAGATTCTAAATGGTGCTTAAGCATGGTGTCGTTATATTCACAGGCATTAAACTCTGGAATTTCAATCGCGATATTTACTGGTGTACCTGGGTAAGAATTTACTAAATGAGTGTTAGCTTTAATTAAAGAGGCAAGATGAATCGTTTCATTTGTTAACTTTTGGTTTAAAGCTTTATGTTCTTCATCATCGCTACCGACGTTAAGTGCCGTTAGAATATTACCGTTTTCAGGCCAACTGTGTTCTTTTACTAATAATACCGGACATGGGCACTTTCGAAGTATGTGCCAGTCAGTGGGCGTAAAGATAACTGATTTCAGCTTATCGTGCTGATGCGTACCCTTAATGGCAATGTCGTAATCTTCGACAATTACTTTTTTAATGATTTGTTCAAAGGGACGGTTATGCCAAATAATACTGCTATTTATTGTAATGTCATGATGATCAAGCTCAGCTATTTTTCCGTCAAGCCATTGTTGGCGGTCATTTATCACAGACTTACGCATTGCTTCGCGTTCATCGCCTGACAGCATTGTTGTCATTTCATAAGAAAAGTCGTAAATGGTTAAAAATGCGGTAATAATACCGCCACTATGACGCGCGAGTTCAATGGATCTCTTAAGGGCTTTTTGATCTTCAGTGCTAGGATCAATAACTGTTAATATTTTTTTATATTTTTCCATAACATTTACTCCATGAGGTATTACTAACTTAACAATAGACCATATTGATTGTTTATTATTTGCTTTAAATCAAAATATTTATAACATTAATAAATCACGGTTCACAATATTAAGACAAAAAAAATGCTTAACATCAACAATGTTAAGCATTTTCTATTAATTTTGGCTAAAACTTATAATAAAGCACATTTATTAAGTTCTTCTATATTGAGAATGGTAATCAGCTTACCTTCAACACCAATTAAGCCATTTTTTTGAAAACGATTTAATAAACGGCTGATAGTTTCAACGGTTAAGCCAATGTAGTTACCGATATCACTACGGGTCATGGTTAAACGAAACTCTCTTGATGATAAGCCTCGTGCATGATAACGGGTACTTAATGTCGAAACAAATGTGGCTAAACGTTGCTCTGCATTTTTTCGGTTAAGCAGAGTTAACATCTCTTGATCCGAGCGTATTTCTGAGCTCATCATACGAAGAATTTGTTTTTTCAGCTTAGGCATCGAGTTTGATAATGAATCAAGGGTATTATATGGAATTTCACAAACCATAGATGTTTCAAGCGCTTTAGCAAAGCTGGGGTGTTCTGAATCTGCAATAGCGTCAAAACCTAATAAATCACCAGCGAGGTGAAAGCCGGTAATTTGTTCTTCGCCTTGCTCATTTACCGTAAACGTTTTGAAAGTTCCTGAACGAATAGCATATAACGCTTGCATTTTATCGCCATCTTGGAAAATCTGTTCGCCTTTATGAATTGGACGTTTACGATCGATAATATTGTCTAGTGTATCCAGCTCTTTATCATTTAAAGAAAATGGCAAACATAGCTCACTGATACTGCAGTTTTGGCAATGAATGTGTTGTGAAATAGAACATGGTTTTTTATACATACAGACCTGATTGGTATTTTAATCCCTAATAATAACGATCATATTAAAACAACTGCTGATATGCAATGGTTAAGCTGTATATTCCATACATAATTATAACAAAAGCCATTATTTTCTTAAATTTAACGTTAGTTAACAGAGACTTTATACCAAAGGTGCCTAATGAAAGACTCAGTAATGCTGGAAGTGTACCTAAACCAAAACTGGCCATGATTAGTGCTCCAGAGATGGCATTACCGCTAGCTAAAGACCAAGTTAATGTTGAATAAACCAAGCCACAAGGTAACCAACCCCAAACTGCGCCAAGAGCCATAGCTTGTTTAGCATTGTTAATGGGAATAAACCTTTTGCTTAAGGGAGATAAATAACGCCAAAGCACTTTTCCAAAAGATTCTATTTTAGTTAACCACATTAGCCATTGACCAAGATATAAGCCCAATAATATTAGAAATATAGCGGCGACGATACGCAGAAAACCTAGTGGAACCCCCATACTTTTAGCGGCTATTGAACTAGTAAAACCAACAATTGCGCCAATAAGTGAATAAGAAAATATACGGCCAAGGTGATAAGCACTTACCAGTTTGAATTGTTTACTAGAATTCTGTTGTGGTGCTATAGCAGAAGTAAGCATGGTTGTTATTCCCCCACACATACCAATACAGTGACCAGAGCCTAATAAGCCGATAACAAAGGCTGATAAAAAATCAATATTGAGCATAATGCTTATGGCGTATCCGTTTTATTAATGAGTTTATCATCATCAGTGTTGGCAAGTTTTTTAGCGTTATCAATGCTGGGTTCATCAAATAAGATGCTCATGCCTTGTTTTTCTAAGTCATCGAATTGTTCTGTTTTCACTGCCCAGAAAAAAAAGTAAATACCTAATGCAGTGAGTAATATCGCGATGGGGATCAATACATAAATAATGCTCATTTGAGTTTTTACCTTGTGGCTGTACTTTGTTTTTTCAACAAACGTAATGAATTGGTGATAACAAGTATTGAACTAGCTGACATGCCAATAACTGCCATATAAGGTGTAATATAACCAGCAACAGATAAAGGCAATACTATGGCATTATAGCCAAATGCCCAGCAATAATTTTGCCAAACGATACGACGCGTTTTAGCGGCAACATCTGTAAGCGTTGTTACCGATTTTAAACGATTATTTAATAAAATAATATCGGCACCACTTTTAGCGACGTCGGTACCACCTCCCATAGCAATAGAAACATGTGAGGCACCAAAAACAGGGGTGTCGTTGACACCGTCACCTATCATCATTACGGTTGTATTTTCGTGTTCTTGTTTATGTTTTATTAATGTCATTTTATTTGCCGCGGTCAAGGCACTATGAACTTCATCTACATTTAATATCGTTTGTACTTTTTCGCAGCCTGCTGCGTTATCACCAGATAACATCAGGGTATGGATATTTTTTTGCTTTAAATTTGTGATGAGAGATAGAGCATCTATACGAATTTCATCGGCTAAATAAAAAGCTGCTATTAATTTGTTATCTTCAAGTAAGACACATGAGGATTTTTTAAGTTGTTCTAGCATGCCCGATTCGGTAAGTAACCAGCTAGGTTTACCAATTCGATAAGTTTTATCGTTAACCTTGCCGCTTATACCTGAGCCAGATTTTATTTCTACCTGTTGCGTGTTATATGAGTAATCTCGGAACTGGCGAAAGGGTTTAGCTAAGGGGTGCTCAGAATAAGATTCTAGGCTAGCAGCTATCGCTAAAACATGTTGTTGAGTATATGTAGGGTCATCAGAAAACAGTTGAGTTTCTATAATCGAAAAATCACCTGAAGTTAAAGTACCGGTTTTATCAAAGGCAATGGTGGTGACTTTTGGTAAAGTCTCCATCGCATGTGCAGACTTGATCATTATGCCTTCACGATTTAACCGTGTTGTCGCACACGTTAATGCAGTTGGAGTTGCTAACGATAACGCACAAGGGCAGGTCGCAACTAATACCGATAGGGTGATCCAAAATGCTTCTTCGGGTAAATGTTGTTGCCAATAAAATGCCGTAGCAATGGCGGTTAGTAGGATAACAGCAACAAAGTATTGTGCTATTTTATCAGACAGTTTCGCTAACTTAGGTTTATGTGCCTGTGAAGATTCACTTAACCGAATAAGCTGACTTAAAAAAGAGTGCTCACTGGCGTGTTTTACTTCAAAGTTAATATTACCGTCACCGTTGATAGTACCGGCAAAAACTTTATCACCCACCGATTTGTTTAAGGGCAATTGCTCACCCGACAACATTGCTTCGTTTAACTGACTGCTACCTGTAATTATTATTCCATCAGCGGGCACTACTTCGCCAGGTTTGACCAAAACAATATCTTGTTGCGATAGTTTTTTCGCGGGTAGTAATACTTGCTTTTGCACGCCTTCTTGGTAAATGAGTTTTGTCGCGGTCATCGGCATTAATTTGAGTAAATTAGCAGATACTTCTGCGGCGCGACTACGTGCCCTAAACTCTAAAAACTTACCAATAAGCAGTAAAAAAGTGAACATGGCAACTGATTCAAAATATACTTCACCTTGTTGAGTGACTGTTGCCCAAGCACTGGCGGAAAATGCCAGAGAAATAGCAATAGTTACAGGAACGTCCATAGATAATCGTTTGGCTTTTATCGCATTTATTGCCCCTTTATAAAATGGCTGAGCACCATAAGTAATAATCGGAATGGTAAGGAACAAGCTCGTGTAGCGTAGATAAATTAAATTATGCTCAGCCATCCCTGAGAAAGCGCCAAAATATAAACCAAAGGCAATCATCATAACTTGCATCATTAATATGCCAGAGATACCCAATCGTCTAATATAGTTTTTACTTTGCGCTTTGTTGAGTTCTTCAGCTGTACTCGCTTTAAAAGGGAGCGCTTGGTAGCCAATATCGGCAATGTGATTTATTAATTCGCTCAATTGAATTTTATTATCTATCCAGCGCAGGGTGGCACGTTGCGTAGTGGCATTAACGTTAATACTGAGTAAGCCCGAGACTTTACTTAATTGCATTTCAATGAGCCAAGCACAAGCGGCGCAACTAATACCATCAACAGTTAGGATAGTTTCCTTAAATTCATCGGTTTGATAGGTAAACTCATCTTGTAATGCACTGTCATCAAGCAGCTTATTGCGCTGTAATTGTTCAGGAATAAGCTGTTCACCTTTTTGAGCATGTGCAGTTCTAAAGCGATAGTATTCTTCTAAACCATTATCAACAATAGTTTGAGCGACACTGTGGCAACCAATACAGCACATAGATTGTTCGGATTTTTCTATGATAAGTGAAAGGTTGAAGCCAGGAGGAACAATTTCACCACAGTGGTAACAAGTTGTTTTCATATATTAAGACCGATGAAATTTAGAATAGGTAGCTATTTGCTTAAGTCTTAAAGGAGGAGATGACTCAAGCTTACAAGAAAATATATTATAAGGTTTACAATGGCCACTACTCCTTGGGATATTTAGAGTCTTTTCGTTAGCCTTCTCGGGGATCTGGCATAATATCGATAAACTCGCTTTGAGGTAAAGTAATCGTCTTTTGAATTTTCCAATGATTTTCAAATGGCGTAATGGTTAAACGCCATTTGCCTTTAATTGAATGATCAAAAACATGCCTAAAATGACCATTGCCATCAGCGGTTAAGGCTAAATAAAAATCTCGCTGGGCAAGTGTTGGGTGATAAAAGTTAAGATTTAAAACAGGGAACACCTTTTCAATGCCCGTTGGCTTAATCACTAATTCATTACCCGATTGTTTTAAAGAAAACCTCATGCCTAATTTCTGTGCATGCTTAATTTTAGATATTTCTAAATTAATAGCCTTACCTTTTTTATAATAATCACCAACGACTAATGGATCTGGATTTGTGTTAGCAATAATGTAGGTAGCAATACCGGCAACAACGGCCGTAGCTGGGAGAATAAAAACGAACCAAGCCCAAGGTTCTTTATACCAATATGTTTTCATGAATAACGTTTATTTGATGAGAAGAAATTATGCGTATTATACGGGAATTAACGGGGTGTAACCAACAAAAAGCAAATAAATTAGTGGTGTTTTATCAAATTGTTTAATTAAAAAAGCCTTGTGAATATTGCATCACAAGGCTTTTCATTCAATTATTTAGTGAAAGCTACTACTTAACTCATTAATAAAAATTAGTCTTGCGATAAGCTATAAACATAAGCACTAATAACATGCACTTTTTGTTCACCTAAAATATCTTTCCAAGCTGGCATTACACCTGCGCGGCCATTGTTAATTGATGATTCAATAGCTCGTTCAGAAGGACCGTATAGCCAAATGTCATCAGTTAAATTTGGCGCACCTAATGCTATGCCCATTGCTGCACTACCTTTACCATCGGGACCATGACAAGCAGCACACATGGCAAACTTCTCTTTGCCTGATGCGATATCTACAGCACTTGTATCTTTCACTTCACGACCACTTAAACTAAGTACATAAGCTGCAACATCTTTAACGCCATGATCACCGCCTAGCGCTGCACCCCAAGCCATCATTCCATTAGCTGTACGGCCATGTAAGATACTTTGTTTAATGGTTTGAGGATCTCCACCATATAACCAGTCATTGTCGGCTAAATTAGGAAAACCCGTTGAGCCACTTGCATTAGAGCCATGACATTGCGAACAATTCTGCAAAAATAGGCGTTGACCAACTTTTAAGGCTTCTTTTGCATGCAATAAACTTTCTTGTTCAGCTGTAAGTTCACCTTGCGTATCAAAGTCAATTTTAACATTTTTAGCACTGGCTAAATCTTCGATGCTACGCGCTGCATAGGCATCAAAAATTGGGCCGTACTTAGCGTCAGCAGCAGAGATTTCACGATCGTATTGCACTAAATAACCATTTTCTTTGGCCGCTGCAATTTGGGCTTTAGACTCAGCAAGATTTAAAATTCCTTGGTTAGAACTCTTCCAACCAATCAGGCCTGTCCAATTACCTAAACCGTATGCGGCAATGTACAAAAACGCCCAAACGATAGTTAATAAGAAGAATGAGCTCCACCATTTAGGAAGAGGGTTATTCAACTCTTGTATACCATCAAAAGTGTGTCCCGTTGGCTCGCCTTCAGGAACACCTGCAAAGTTCTTTAAACAATATCGAAGCAGGATAAAACAACCTACTAAACTGCCAAGGGTTAGAACCCAAACCCATATATTCCAGAAGCTAGACATTTTTATTAGTCTCCTGTTTGCTATTCATATTATCAAGGTTAGCCTTTTCTTTATCTTCTTCGAAGATAGAGTTTGCAGCTTCATCAAAAGCACTTTTCTGCTTTTTAGAATAAGACCAAACCACAATAACGATGAACAATGCCAATATTAATAATGCGATTAACCCTCTAAGGGTGCCATAATCCATAGTCATTATTTCAACGCGTGCCCAAGAGATTGCAAATATGCAATAAGGGCATCCATTTCAGTTTTACCTTTAACCGCAGCTTTAGCACCGGCTAACTCTTCTGCTGAATATAATGGAATACGATTACCTTGTTCATCTTTATGGCTGCGATTGCGCGTTAAGAAATTGAAAGTTGCTAATTTCTTCTCAGTTAATTCGCCGTCTAGCTTATTTTCCGCTAGCCATTTAAACGCAGGCATGTTTGATTCTGGTACAACTGAACGTGGGTCAAGTAAATGAGCACGATGCCAATCGTCACTATAACGACCACCAACACGAGCAAGGTCAGGCCCAGTACGTTTTGACCCCCATAAGAAAGGATGTTCCCAAACGCTTTCACCAGCAACAGAATAGTGACCGTAACGCTCTGTTTCAGCTCGGAAAGGACGAATCATTTGGCTGTGACAAACATTACAACTTTCACGAATATATATATCACGTCCTTCCATTTCTAAAGCCGTGTAGGGTCTAAGGTTGTCAACAGGAGTGTTTGTTGCTTTTTGAAAAAATAACGGTGTTATTTCAACTAAGCCACCAATACTGATTGCTAAAATCGTAAAAATAGCAAACAAACCCACATTTTTTTCAAACTTTTCATGTTTATTTTTCATCGTAGGCCTCCTAAACTATTTCAACTGGCTTAAGACTATTGTCTTTAGCATAGATTGTTTTGAACATGTTATAAGCCATTAATAAAAAGCCACCAACAACTAATACACCACCGACGAAACGGATAAAGTAGAATGGGTATGATGCCGTTAAACTTTCAACAAAGCTGTAAGTTAATGTGCCATCTGTATTAACTGCACGCCACATTAACCCTTGCATAACACCTGATATCCACATCGCAACTATGTATAAAACGATACCAGCAGTGTGCATCCAAAAATGTACGTTGATTAACTTAACGCTGTACATACGACCTTGGTTAAATAACACTGGTATTAAGTGGTAGACAGCACCAATTGAAACCATAGCAACCCAACCTAAAGCACCAGAGTGAACATGTCCGATAGTCCAATCAGTATAATGAGAAAGTGCATTCACAGATTTAATCGCCATCATTGGACCTTCAAAGGTAGACATACCATAAAAAGATAATGAAACGATGAGGAAACGAAGAATTGGGTCATAACGCAGTTTATGCCATGCGCCAGATAGAGTCATAATACCGTTGATCATACCGCCCCATGAAGGAAGGAATAACACGATAGACATTACCATACCAACAGACTGTGCCCAATCAGGGAGTGCCGTATAGTGTAAGTGATGAGGGCCTGCCCATATGTATAACGAAACTAATGCCCAAAAATGAACTATAGATAATCGGTAAGAATAAACAGGGCGTTCAGCTTGTTTTGGTACGAAGTAATACATCATACCTAAGAAACCTGCTGTTAATAGGAAACCAACGGCGTTATGTCCGTACCACCATTGCATCATTGCATCAATAGCTCCGGAGTATATTGAGTAAGACTTCATCATAGATACTGGAATAACCATTGAATTACCAATGTGCAATACAGCAACAGTAAGAATGAATCCGCCAAAAAACCAGTTAGCTACATAAATATGCGATGTTTTACGTTTTATCAAGGTGCCAAAAAATACAATGGCATAACAAATCCAAACAACAGCAATTAAAATATCGATTGGCCATTCTAATTCAGCATATTCTTTACTTGAGGTAAAACCTAAAGGTAGCGTGATTACCGCGAGCACGATAACAGCTTGCCAACCCCAAAAGGTAAATGAAGCAAGTTTGCCACCGAATAATGTTGTTTTACAGGTTCGTTGAACAACATAATATGAAGAAGCAAATAAGGCACTTGTACCAAATGCAAAAATAACCGCATTTGTGTGAAGTGGACGAAGACGGGAGTAAGTTAACCAAGGGGTATCGAAATTTAAGGCAGGCCAAATTAATTGAGCCGCAATTAGAACACCTACCGAGGTACCGACGATTCCCCATATTACTGTCATTACAGTAAATTGACGTACAACATCAAAATTGTAGTCTACTGATGACGTATTACTTTGAGACATGTTATGGTTTCCGCAGTTATAATTATTAACGTAAATCGATTTTTCACTAGTTAAAAAGAACTAAGTACTAGTGATAGTTATAGTTGAAAATATAAATTTCACATAGCGCTAAAAAATCTCGCGCGTATAATAATAATTTTACAGTCAAAAGTCATTACAAAACGTAGGGAATATTGTTGTAGATCAACTATATTTGCCGACTTAGTACGAATAACATACATATAATTACAATGGACGATATTTTAGCTCATATTATGATTAAAAAAACAACAGCTGTTCTCCTGCTATGTACGACTTTATATGGCTGTAACCCGAAACAAACTGAGCACAATCCTGCTATTCCATTTCAATGTATTGATTCACAAACTCGTTGTGAAGTTGATACTGAGTTTGGTACCGTTTCAGTCAAATTTAATGTAGAAAAGGTACTAACAGAATTACCTTTTTCTATACAGGTAACGTTAATAAAAGATGTTTTAGCGACAGAACGTTTTAAAAGTCAAAATAATCTAAAAGTTCTTGGGTACATGGAAGGTGAAACCATGTTTATGGGGAAAATACCCTTGTTCTTTGATGCGAATGCTAAAGGCAAACAAGGGGACCTCCATTCCACAGAAACAATGTTAGGAAGTTGCTCTGAAGATATTATGACTTGGCGATTATGGATAACCCTTGAAGAACAGGGGAAAACTGAACAAAATCAACAAACGACATTTTTTATTGATTTTGATTCCACGAGAGTTTAGTTAACTTATTATTAAATTAACTAAACTCTTATCCTAAGAGTAACCAAAACGCGACGGCTAACATTAAACAAGCAGAAATTTTATTCAATAACGATATCTTGTTATTTTTTGTCAAATAATTAGCGAGTGTTTTTCCTCCCGTTGCATATAAACTCATGCAAATAAACTCAGATAATAAAATAATGATCACTAAAATACTGAGTTGGGGAGCTAAGGCTTGTTGGCTATTAATAAAGGGTGGTAGTAAAGAAACCGTAAAAGCCCAGCCCTTAGGGTTTGAAATAGCAGTAATAAAGCCTTGTTGTAACAAGCCTTTTTTATTAATGGAGCTTAAATCCCCATTCGCGTTGATAGCGAGTCTACCTTTAGCCAGCCACATATTAATAGCAACGTAAGTTAGATAAATTGCACCTACTATTTTTAATACGGTAAATACTTCAGGATAACCCAGCATTATTTTAGCCACACCTAGAACGGCAGAAATAGCAACAACAGCGACACCGAGTAATTCACCCCACATCATCCACAGGGTTTTTTTATAGCCTACAGAAATTCCTAAGGTCATCGCTAGCGTCATACACATGCCAGGTGATATAGAAATCAGAAAAATAGTAGGGATAAATAGGACAAGTAAAGTAAAATCTAGCAAAAGGTGTAACTCATAATTTGTTTTATCTTCGATTACGCCAATTCTACCGCAAATTTATGGTAATTCCTTTAATAAATTGCAGCAGTGGTTTGAATGTTTTGAGCATGTTCCACTAAGGTGAATTTTGTATTATCTGCACCATAGATATATAAACTACAACTTTTCCAACTTGATGGAATACTCCAAGTATTATTTTCTTCGACCGAATAAACATGGCGTTTATTGGCGCAACGTACATCTAATTTGTTTAACGAACCCTGAATATTGGTTAAAGTGAAGGTATTACGTGCAAGGGAATGATTCCAAGCATAATTCTCTTTAATATCTCCTAGTATGACTATGTCACTATTACCAGCTATATAAGCTTCTACTCGCTGTTTTATTTTAAATAGCCCTGGGATGAATGGCTTTGCAAGATCAAGTTTTTCAAGTTTATTATAGGTTGACATCGCTGATTTATAATGATTAAGCTTTACTTGTAAAATAAACTTTTGCTGTAATATTGATAACTTTTGCTCAGGGCTAATTATTTTTTCGTTTCTTAAACCTATACTACTAAGTGACGATAATTGTAGTGAGTTATTTTTTATCGCTTTGGCATAATTAGCATGTAACAGTTTTGAGTATACATTTTCTGCTAAACGGCGTTGTTTGTGGTTTTCTAATTTTACTAATTGTGTTTTCGTTTCATCAAAGTCTTTAGATTCAAGCGCTTTTTGTGCTCTATTATATTTCCGGAGAAACTTTCGACTAACACCGCCATCTTTATCAAGCATGGTAAAGTCCATTTGGATATTATTATGACATTGTTGGATCGCCTTACCATTTTCTTGGGCAGGAGTGAACTTCCATTTCTTTATAGCTTTTATGGTTTCCCTTTCAAAAGACTTATAACCTGAAGAATCGGTAATGATGACATTCGAAACGCTCCCATCAGTTTCAACTATATAGCTAGCTTTAGCCCAACCCTCAATATTTGCCCTAACCAACTCAATTGGGTATTTGGGATTAACCCTTTCAGAGACTTTAGCATTAGTAATCGTAGATAGGTGTTGTGAAGTTTCTGCAAAACCGATACAAGGCAGTAATAAACTTGATAAACAAAGTATCAGAGAATATGAGGGTAATTTCATGTTGAATTAAATCCATTTAGGTATTGTTGATCTTAATATACACGATTTATTAGCTCAATTCTTAAATATAGTCGGACATAACTGTAAAAGATTTTAATTACGTACTTACTTTCACAACATAAAATAAACAATCACTTAATGCGATGTTTTCGTTGCTCGTGGCCATGAAAATACGTAAATCTACTGTACAAGTTAGAATGTTTTTTCGGCAACTAAAGTAATCATTAATCACATTTTCGCCATGTTCATTAAAGAGTAAAAAATTATCCAAACCTTTATCGTCGACCCAACCTAACATTTGCTCTTTTCGGGAAATTCCATAATTAAGCTGTTCGATATTAGATTTTAAACATACTCCTGTGGCTCCTTCATCATGTTCACCGTATGATAAACTCGTGTGCGGTTTTAATTCTAGGCGCAGTGGTTTATAAATAATGTCGACAGCCCGACTTTGCTTAAAGTTTTTTGATTGATCATGTAAGGTTAATTTTTTTAGCCCCTGATAAGCAATGTGATGAGCTTGTTCGTCATTGCTAGCACCGCATTCAATGGTTATCACCGGACACTCAAACTTCCTCTCCATTAAAGTACCTAATTGTAAACCAGACAAAATAAGGGTTTGGCAAAAATAAGAAGTGACCGATAATACTTCAGGTGTTACTGCTGGGGTTACAGCAAAAGCAGGCCCTGAGCCTGCACAGTTGTGTAAGTCTACGAGTACTTCTGGAGTAACTTCCTTGATCGCTTTTTCAATTAATATAGCGCGCTGACAGAAACCGCAGTCTGCTGTGTCTTTATCAGAAAAACAGCGATTAATGTTCTTACCGCCATCAAGGTAACGTCGACTAAATAATGGCGAAATATTTGCGGCCTCAACTGAGCAGATAATAAATCTAACATTGGTCGTTGGGCTAGGTAGTTTATCGTGTGCAGTTAACCAGCGGTGTATGGCAATAACACCTGAGGGTTCATTGCCATGTAAAAGTGTTGTGAAAACACGACATTTTTGTTCATCACTTCCCGTAATATCAATCACTGTTGGTCCGGTGAGTGACATTAAGAACTGAATGTAATCCGCTTTTAATATCATAACGTCAGGATTTTTTAAATAGGTGATTTCGTCAAACTCTATGTCCATTACTTTGTCCATACGCGGTTATTTTCCAATTAACAGAAAAAGGCTGCTCGCCTTGTAGTCAACTTTCCATCGGAAAATTATGTTATAAACAGCATTACAAATCTAAGGGTAACTTTTGTTGATTAAGGTCAATAATGAGCAGAATAATATGAATTAATTTTTGTATTTAGCGATAACTCAAATAAAGCTATGTGAACATTTCCTTGTTGAAAACGTATTTTACTACTAAGTTTAAATTATGGCTTCATTTGAGTATTTGGCTATGGGACAATTTCATTCCCCCAGTAAATCAAATTTTGATATGACAAAATTTGTCGCGGTTATCAGTTACTTCACTGTTGTAGGTTGGTGTGTCGCTATACTGTTGTACAGTAAAAATCGTTCAAGTTTCTCTACCTTTCACTTAAGACAATCTTTAGGTCTAGCGTTAACTGCAGCACTATTATCTTTTATCCCGCTTATTGGTTGGGCAGTCAATCTCGTAGTATTCATCATTTGGCTGATGGCAATTTATTATGCTGCTATTGGCGAAAAGCATTTGGTGCCTTTTCTTGGAGAATACTTCCAAGAGCATTTAGATTTCATTCAATAAAATAGACATTTATTGATGAAAAAACTTCGGTAATTTCAATAGCTTTATAGCGATTGTTATGGTTAAATTTAACCAGAAAATATCGCATGTAAGGTCTTCATATTGTTCTATCTTTATCCCGCTAATAAAATGGAAAATTTATTAACGCTTCTCGATAAAATCCAACAGGTTTCACCACTCCCTATATTCAGTCAAGAAACTATTGTTGTCCAAAATGCCGGCATGCAGCATTGGCTTAACATGTCGTTGGCAAAACAACGTGGCATAAGCATGAATATAGGTTATGCGTTACCATCACAATTCTTATGGAAGCTAGTTAGAAGCCTTGCTAGCGAGGAAAACGTGCCAGATCAATCGCCATTCTCACGTGAAGTGCTTGCTTGGCGAATAGATGCACTTCTTGGCTGTAAAAGCGTTATGTCTGATGATGATTTTATCGATGCTACGCAATATTGGTTAGGTAAAAGTACCAAGGCTAATATTGATGATTATCTTGATGGGAAACAGCAGTTTTCTACGTCAATATTTAACGAGAAACAAACCTTAAAACGTTATCAACTTGCGTGTCAGTTAGCCGATTTATACGAACAATATTTAATCTTTAGGCCCGAGTGGATTGATGATTGGCACCAAGGTAAAACTAATGCCAGTTTTGAAAACAACATACAGGCGGGTGAAGTCGAAAAGTGGCAGGCTAAACTTTGGCAATTATTAACCAAAGAGCAAAGTTATAATCCCATAGAATTAATGAATGAAGCGGTTGAAAACATAGCCGCTAAAAAACATTTATTACCGCCACGATTATCCTTTTTTGGTATTAATGCCATGGCACCAATGTGGTTGTCGTTTATTGGTGAAATTGGCAAACATATCGACGTTCATTTTTTTAATCTTAACCCCTGTTTTTATTATTGGGGCGATATCCAATCAGAAAAACAAGCCATTGATATTCTTGCTAGATGGTCAGATGGTCATGATGATATTAGTAGCCATGTCGGTAATCCACTATTAGCAAACTTAGGGCAGCAAGGTCGAGAATTTATGGCTTTGCTTAATAATTATTCAAAAGTTGATATTGACGTTTTTGAGCCCATTGATAAAAGTGCTGAAGCGCCAAGTCTGTCGGTGTTAGAACAAGTGCAGCAAGATATTCTTAGTTTAACCGACCAAAGAGACTCCACTAAAAACCAACAAGATGACTCGATCGTTTTTGCCAGTGCTCATAGTGCTTTACGTGAAGTCCAAGGGTTACATGATTGGCTACTGCATCAATTCAATGACGATAAAACCTTAACACCGAAAGATATCATCGTGATGTGTCCGCAAGTTGAAGAATACGCACCTTATGTGAATGCTGTATTTGCCCGTGGTTGGCAAGACTTAGCTGATAAAATACCGCCGTTACCTTGTTCTATCGCAGACCGAGTCAGTAAAGACGCAGAGCCTATTGTCGCGGCTTTCACACAATTATTAAGTTTGCCTGATAGCCGTTTTCAAGTTTCACAGATTATGGGGCTATTACGCTTACCTGCGATGCAGAATAAGTTTTCTATTAGCCTTGAAGAGCTAGACAAATTATCGGCGTGGTTAGAGCAAGCGTGCGTCCATTGGGCAATAGATAAGACGCATAAGCAAGATATTCTCAATAGCGATCAACTTAACAATGCCTTTACTTGGCAGCAAGGGTTGTCTCGATTAATGCGCGGCTTCGCATTTAGCGATCAGTCTATGTACGTAGACGAGCAACTCTATTTACCCAATGTAGAAGGCAATGATGCCATTTTACTGGGCAAGTTGATGCTGATTATCGAACAGCTACAGTATTTTTCTCAGCAGTTAGGCAAAGAAAAGTCATCAAGCCAGTGGCAACAGTTTTTATTAACCATGTTAAACGAGCTGTTTGAGGTTACCGACGAAATAGCCTTTCCCGTTATTAATCAAGCGTTAGGGGCATTGGCTGAAAATTGCCAGCATGCCGACTATGTGTTGAAGATCAGCTTGAGTGTGGTTCGCGACTTTCTTACCAATCATTTTAGCCAACCCGATCCCGGTCGACAATTTATGGTCGGTCAAATAACCTTTTGTTCAATGTTGCCGATGCGTAGTATTCCTTTTAAAGTGATTGCAATTTTGGGCTTGAACGACGGTGAATTTCCACGTCAACGCCAGCCTTTAGGTTTTGACTTAATGGCCAGTAGTAAAAGTCAACTAGGCGACCGATCACGCAGGGGAGACGACAGGTACTTATTTTTAGAAGCAATCATCTCAGCGCGTAAAGCCTTATATTTGAGTTATCAGGGTCGTAATATTCGTAATAATAATGAGAAACATCCATCGATTGTCTTAAAAGAGCTAATGGAATACCTTGAGATTGGTTATGGTTGGCGATTATTAAATGCCGAGGAAAATAAAGCTGACATTGATATCGATGAAGATCATAGCGATCGATCTTCAGATATTAAACAATTACCGATGCAGCCCTTTAGTGAGAAAAACTATCTTGGTGCGCTAAAGAGTTTTGACGGTAATTGGCTGAAATTAAAATCAGCGCAAAAAACTGAACAGTCCTCTGCGCTATCATTTCTTAGCGATGATGACGAAACTGCAAAAGTTGTCGATATTACTGAGTTGATCAGCTTCTTCCAACACCCAGCAAAGGCGTTTGCTCGCAATAAGCTGCATTTGTATTTTGAGAATTATGAAAGTCAGTTAGATGATACCGAGCCCTTTAGCGAAAACTTTTTGCAAAGTTACTTATTACGCCAACAGCTAATCGCACTGTACTTGGATGAAGATGCAGCACACAGTGATGAACCCCTCAATAGTAAAGATGAGAGAGTCAACCAAGCGATTAATGCAGCCCGTGTCAGTGGTGTATTTCCTGATTTGCCCAGTACAGATGAAAGTTTAGCGCGCTGGCGAGACGATAGTGAAATCTTTAGCGAATATATCCAAGCTGATCTTAGCCTGAGCGAGCAAATAACTGAAAATACTCAAGGGATAACATTCATTCCTATTGAAATTTCCGTTGAGCTCAGCTCAGGGCAACATATTACGCTTAGTGCGACTCTACCGGTCCAAAATGACTGTTTAGTCTTTTATCGTTCTTCGTCTGCTAAAGGTAAAGATTTATTCGGCCTTTATTTACATCAAGTTATTTTACAGTGCTGGCAAGAACAAACCGGCCATAAATCTATCGAGCAAGAACAATTGGCTTTTGTAACGTTAACAAAAGGTTTTTATTTCGATACCAAAAACCAGAAACCAACCCAATATCGTTATAACAATATTGACAATGCCCAAGCGCATTTACAGTTTCTGCTAACAACCTATTTTAAAGGTCAGCAACAAGCGCTGTTATTAAATACGGAACTGGCTGAAAAGTATTTTAAAGCGAAAGTGTTTGAACAAGCACAGTTTGAAAAACACTGGTCGGACTCTGGCGGTATGCTTAATATCATTAAACCTTTAGGACAAGACCCTTACATGCATTATTTTTGGCAACAATGCCCAGTGTTAGACGATCATCTATCGCTGATAAAAGAGGTGTATCTACCTATGTGGCAAACAAGGGAGCAAATCAAATGAAAAACTTAATTGCTCACCAAGTTCCTCTGCAAGGCAAACACCTTATTGAAGCCAGCGCGGGTACAGGGAAAACCTATAATATTACCCGGTTGTATTTGCGATTATTACTGGAAAAACAGTTACCCGTTGAACAAATTTTAGTGATGACCTTTACTAAAGACGCCACAGAAGAATTGCGCGGGCGTGTCGATACTTTTATCCGCCATGCACTGGCAAACTGGGATCAATTGATTATTGAAGACGAATTTTTCAAAGCAATAAACCAAAACCTAGCGGAAATAAAGCCCAAAATACTACTTCGCCAAGCCTTGTTGTATCTTGACGAAGCGGCAATATTTACTATTCATGGCTTTTGTAAGCGGGTTTTGAGTCAACATGCGTTTGCTAGTGGTTTGGTTTTTAACGCAAAAATGGAAACCAGTTGCCAAGACATTATTGTGCAAGCGTGCCAAGACTGGTATCGAGTGCTCGCCAAAGACACCCCTGATCAGTTCACACAAGTGGCCAACTTTTGGCAAAATCCGTTAAGTTTTTTAAGTCAATTCTCTAAAGCGATTGCTAAACATAGCGAACTTGATGTTGTAGATGCCACGCAAATTGAACAGCAATTCCTCGAACTGGTTCAGCAGTCTATTAATAACTTAGAAAACAATCAGTCACTGTTAACCGAGTATTTGATTGATGTAAAAAAAGGCGCAGACCGAGAAAAACGACAAGACGAATTAAACAGTTTAATCCGTTGGTTAAAAAGGCTTAACGAAAACCTTATTGTCGCCAAAGAAAAGATGCCAGATGGTTTTATTGATGGTAAGCGTTATGCTCGTTCGGCTGGGAAAACCGAATTATTAGCCGTTTTCGAACCTGTTAAAGCGGTAAAGTTAGCTCTGAAAACGTTAGACAAACAACTTGATAAAGCTAAAGCGTTAATGATCGTCCGCCATGGCATTTATCAAATAAGAGAAAAGATAACAGAGCAAAAGAATAATGCCAATATTCTCAGCTTCGACGATCTTATTTCAACCTTAGCGGGTTGTTTACAAGCTGAGAAAGACACTGGGCAACAGTTAGCGCAAATTCTCTTTGAGCAATATCCTGTTGCCTTGGTCGATGAATTTCAAGATACCGACCCGTTACAGTTTTCAATTTTAGAAGCACTTTATTACCATCAAAAAACAGCCGCCCTGTATATGATTGGCGACCCGAAACAAGCCATATATGGCTTTCGTGGTGGGGATGTTTTTGCTTATTTAAGTGCGCGCAAAGACTGTGATTATCAGTGGTTGATGGATACCAATTGGCGTTCTACCCCGATGATGATTACCGGTTACAACCGCTTGTTCTATGGACAAACGATAAATGAACAAGAGAATGATAGTCTAGAAGCTAACACAGATGTATTTGGTTATGAAATACCTTATTTACCGGTAAAACCTTCACCTTTTGCCAAAGACGATGCGTCGATAAAAGCAAATGAAGAGAAAGCGCTGCAGTTTATTCACTTTATTGACGACAGTGCTAAAAAGGCCGTCGCACAAAGTTTTAGACCCGTTATGGCAACCTGGTGTGCCAATGAAATTATTCATTTACTCAGTGAAGAGAACCAAGTTGATGCGGACAAGCGCTTATCGGCCAAAGATATCGCCATATTAGTGCGTGATGGTGCTGAAGCGGCCGATATTAAACAAGCCTTCGAAAATGCCAACTTGGCTTCAGTTTTTATGAGTAATCGTGCCAATTTAATGAAAAGCGAGCAAGCAGAGCAGTTATTACAATTGCTTAAAGGTGTACTGTTTGTTGAGAACGAACGTTACTTTAGTGCCGCTATTGCTGGTGATTTACTTGATTATCACCCTGAAAAGTATCATCAATTACAGCAAGATGAAATGGCTTGGCAAGCGTTAAAATTTGAATTTGAACAACTACGTAACGAATGGTTATACAAAGGCTTTATTTCAATGGCCTTAAAATTAATGCACGATCATTTTCGTTTATCGGTCGATAATCAAGATCGAATATTGACGAACTTATTACATTTATTTGAAATATTGCAAACGGCCAGCCAGCGACATCGACAACCACAAGAGCTTTTATACTGGTTTGAGCAGCAAAGCCGTATTGACGATCCAGAAATAGAAGCAGAACTACGCTTAGAAAGTGACGACAACCTTATTCGCATTATTACCCAGCATGGCTCTAAAGGTCTAGAGTACCCAGTGGTTTTTGTACCTTTTGCTACTCGCCATAAAGATCCCCTTAAATTTGGAGCAAGCTCAGTTACTTTTATTGAGTACCATGACGAAAATCAGCAACTTAAATTAAGTTTAGATGGCGCAGAAAAAGCGAAGAAAGCCATGGCAGACGAAGCCTATGCAGAAAGCATTCGTTTGCTTTATGTAGCGGTAACTCGCGCAGAGCAACGCTGTTATTTACTGAGTACCGCATTTGATAAAGCTGAAAGCTCACCATTAGGTCGTGCATTGAAATGGCAGAAGGATCAAGATATAGAGCAAAGCTTACAGCAATTAGTCACTGATGAAGTGAACAGTAGCTGTTTACGGATTTTTTCTACGGATAATAATGCCAGTGAATTACAGGCACAACAAGCCTCCGACAAAATAGACAATCTAAACAAAGGTGAAGTGGCGAAATTCACTGGTAAAATTGAACGTGACTGGTGGTTAAGTTCATTTTCTGCATTAAGTCGAAACTTACGTCATGGTGGTGTTTCGTCACCGGACAGAGATAGCGCTGCTGAACAAACCCTTGATAACAGTTTGAATAAAAGTGCGGTGCTAGCCAGCAGCCTATTACGGTTTAACTTAGCGAAGGGCGCTCATACTGGTAATTTACTACATGATATTCTCGAACATACCGACTTTACTTTAGCTAATTGGCCTGAGGCGATGGAGCGACCGTTACAAAAATATGGTCAGTTAACACCAGGGTATCAAGAGCACGACTTGCAACTTTGGTTAGAACAAGTGTTAGCTACGCCTCTTAATGCATCGTTTATGAGTAACTTAGGCGAGCATACAACGGCGTTAAGTTTAGCTAGCTTGTCAAAAGAAAATACCTTACGCGAAAGTGAATTTTATTATCCGATGTGTGATGCGAAACCAGAGCAATTAACGCAGTTGTTATCATTACATCGCAACAAGGGCGGTGATGGCTCTGTAAATTCTATTGTCAGTTTACCGGCTTACCAGAAGTTAAAAGGCATGATGCACGGCTTTATTGATTTAATTTTTGAACATGACAATAAATATTATATTTGTGATTATAAATCGAGCCATTTAGGCAATAACTTTGAAGATTATGATCAACAAGCAATGAAAGCCAATGTTGAAAAAAATCACTATGACTTACAGTATCTTATATATGCTTTAGCGCTTCATCGTTACCTCAAGCTTAGCGTAGAAGATTACAACGTTGCTGAGCATTTTGGCGGTGTTTATTACTTGTACTTACGTGGTATGACAGATGATGTAGCGCATCAGAACTGTGGTGTTTATTATCGCGATATTCCCTTTGATGAACTTAACGCGCTTGATCAATTATTTTCAGGAGAGAGCTAATGTCTGCCATTTATAAACAGTTTCAGCAAGCTCAACAGCAACTTAGCAATATTGAAGCGGTAGACTATTTTTTTGCTAAAGAAATTAGTCAAAGTCTCCACGGCGAAAGCATGCTTGATACCGAGCAACACAATCAATTTTTTCATCTGCTTATTGCGCTCAGTGAAAGCTTAAGAGCAGGGCACAGTTGTTTACCTTTGTCGGCTATTGCAAATAACCATTTTGGTTATCGCTGTGATAACCAAGGTATTGTGATGCATCACGGTTTTACTTTTACTGACGAGATAAATTTAGCAAAACTACTGGTCAAATTAACAGGTACTAACGAACAACAAGGCATTGTTTTTCATAAAAATCGTTTGTATTTACGTCGCTATTTTAATTTTGAGCAAGAATTACTCACTTTTATTAATGATAAAAACAAACAAGTTAACGATCAAAGTCAACAAACTTTTAGTACGTTAGATATTAAGCAATGTATTGACCACCTTTTTCCTGAGTTAGCTCCTGTAATAACTGAGAACGAAAAGCCTAGCTTTCAGGAAGATGTTGATTGGCAAAAAGTTGCAGTAGCCAACGCCATAAATAAACCTTTAAGTATTATTGCGGGTGGCCCAGGAACAGGAAAAACCTACACAGTGACTAAACTGTTAGCCGCGATAGTCATGTTAAATGACAAAAAGCACAAGCATGATGATAAAAATATAGCCTTGGTTGCACCTACTGGCAAAGCAGCGCAGCGTTTATCTGAGTCTATAACTAATGCTTTACAAGGTTTTGAAAGCCTTGTGGGTAAGCAGGTTTTAGCAAAAATTCCACAAGAAGCCCAAACGTTACATAGGTTATTGGGCGTTATTCCAAACAGTGTTAATTTTCGCCACCACCAAGGAAATTTGCTCAATATAGATGTGCTACTTATTGACGAAGTATCTATGGTTGATTTACCTATGATGGTAAGAGTATTTCGTGCTTTACCACGCCATTGTCAAGTGATATTGCTAGGTGATGCTGACCAACTTCCATCTGTTGCGGCAGGTAGTGTTTTGAACGATTTAGCTCCTAAGCCTCATTGCGGATTTAGTATGGAAAATGAAGCGTACCTTGAAAGAATTACAGGATATAAACAGTTATATGCATCTAAAAAATTGACTGAAAACAACCATTCAACTTTACCCGCAGATCATCTGGTTTTTCTAGAGAAAAGTCGACGTTTTGATGGTCAAGGAGGTATAGGTAAAGTCGCTAACCATGTGATAAAAGGAGAGTTTAAAGATAGTTGGTTGTTGCTTGAAGCTAGTGGTAAACCTGCTGGTAACAGTGAGTCAGCTTGTAACGCGTTACGTCTTTTGCCAAATAAAATAGAAGATTGGCTGAGTGATTTAGTGAAAATCTATTACTTGCCTATATTTTCGTTAGATACGGTTGAAGAAGCTTTTAAGCAGTTGCAAAAGTTTCGAATTTTATGTGCAACCCGTGTTGGTAAACAAGGTGTTGAAGCACTGAATGAACAGGTACATAATTTATTGATTCAACAAGGTGTGCTCACTACTTTTCAAACTCGTTATCGCGGACAACCTATTATGATTAACGTCAATAATTATGCGCTAGGTTTATACAATGGTGATATTGGTTTGTTGTGGAAAAATGAAGCAGGGCATTTAATGGCGGTTTTTGAACAGGCCAATAGTGAATACAAATGGGTGAATCCCGCTCGTTTGCCACAGCATGAAACGGTATATGCGATGACTATTCATAAAACACAAGGCAGTGAATTTGAACATGTTGTCTTAATATTGCCTGATCAAATGGACAACAAGTTGCTCTCAAGAGAGTTAATGTACACAGGTATTACCCGCGCCAAGAAAAAGCTAAGCATAGCCAGTTTAGCCAATGTGTGGCGACACGGTGTCAATACAAAAACACAACGTTATTCTGGCATAGATCTTTACAAAAAATAATGAAAATTACGTTTTTGTTGCGGCTATTGCGGTACAATTAGCCACAAATGTTCTGAACTGTGTTATTTAATAAAATACTCTTATGAAGTTAATAGAAATAGATAAAAAAACCTATCGAACTAAGTTAAATCAAGTGATTGTCGGGTTTATCGTAACTTTGGCGGTATTAGCGGTGACTTTTGGCGCAATACTTATTGCTTTATTTGCCGATATACTCGCTGTAGATATCGTTAATTCCGCAATAGAGCAGGGTGAGACAACCAGTAATTTTCGTTATAATTTTTTAGGTGTTTTACTCGCATTACTCGTGTGCGGCGTGATATTGCAGCAATTAAAGCATAAGCCATTTTTTAATGAAATTTATTATGTATGGCAAATTAAGCAAATACAGAACATTATTTATCGTCGCTTGAAAAAAATCAAACAAGCGAGTGTTGTCGGTGATGCGAATGCCATTATTATCTTACGCTTTTATTATGCTAGTTTGGAACAGCTCTATACGTTAGACGATAATACCTTAACAATGTCATCATTAAAGAAAGACATGGCTAAGCTTGAACAATTGATTAACGAACAAGAACAAGAAATAGATCTTTCAGGCTTTACTGAAGAACTACTTACACGCTATAAATAACTCTAGTTAAACTTACCAATATCTATAAGGAATTATAATGATAGGTTACGTTACATTAGGCACCAATGATTTAGAAAAAGCGGTTGCTTTTTACGATGAACTTTTTGCGACGATAGGCGCAGGACGTTTTTTAGAAACAGAGCAATTTGTTGCTTGGGCAACGGCACCTGATCAAGCCGGTTTGTCAGTCACCAAACCCTTTGACGGCCAAGTTGCCACTGTTGGCAATGGTGTTATGGTTGCACTTGTTTTAGACTCAAAGGATAAAGTTGATGCTTTTTATGAAAAAGCGATAACCTTAGGCGCAACTTGCGAAGGCAAGCCCGGTCCTCGTGATATTGACGGTTTTTATGCCGGCTATTTTCGCGATCTCGACGGCAATAAATTAAATGCCTTTTATCTTGATATGTAACTCAATAAAGAAGTGAAAAATGAAAAAACCTAAAAAAATTAAAAATGAAACGGCTTTATTAAAGAAAGCGATTGAAATTGGAGAAAAATATGCCATGAATCGTGGATATAAAGGATTTTCTGCAACGAATGCATCAAAAGAAAAAGTTGAAAGTTTGTACCGTTTATTGGTTAACGACAAACTTATTCAACCATTGCCAGTAGATAACGAAGACCTACAGAGTATGAAGCACCGCTTAGCTATGTGGATAGCAAAGCAGTTACCAGAAGATCATATTTTACTGAAGTAATTAGGTGTTATCTTCTCTTTGTTCGGCATGAAAAATTATGCTCTGTAACGACACTTTAAAAAATGAAGCTAAATATCAAAGTCGGTAGTCAATTACCGGTATAATTACGAAAATAAACTTAAATATAGAAACTCAAATGAACCGAAAGAAAAAGATAAACTCAGTATTAAAAAGTAAGCTTAAAAAGGCGAATGCCAAATTACAAAAAAGTAATAAACCGCGTTATGTTTCAAAAGCAGAACGGGCACTGTTAGAAGAAAAACAAGCTGCTGAGAATATATCAACAGATGATCAGAATCCTACCGAGTAATTTTTATTATGTTAGCTAAATTGTTGAATATTATTAAGCCTGGTAATGAAATAGATATCAGTGATGTGATTGATGAGACGAGCCACCAGTGGATCCTTGATACCTTTTCATGGGCTCTTACACAATTTGATGTTTTAGAATTCAAAAATAATAGTCAACTTGTTCTCCCCAATAATCAATTTTATAAAGGCAGTGTAAGCAGTGTCCATGAAATGGCACTCAGTATTTTTAATCAAACTACTGCTTATGCTGGTATGCAAGAATGGCCGATTGCCTTGGTTACACCCGAGCAGTTTTTTGCAGGTAATCAACAAATTTCGGTTCCTTTGTTTAATATGATTGACGATTGTCGTGGTGACAACACACCGTTTGCTAAACTCAATATAGAAGATAGTCAAAAGTTACAGCAACAACCGATAGTATTGTCTTATCGTGCAAATCAAGTAAACCAGCCTCAGGACCTTATATCTGCAATTGTACAAAACCTAGCAAATATACTCATTATTCAACAAAGTAGTTTACCACCAGGAGGGAAAGAGTTTATCCCACAAGCTGTTGATGTGATTGCTTGTTTTATGGGATTTGGTATTATATTTAGTAATACTGCTTATCAATTTAGAGGCGGCTGTGGTTCATGTAATAACCCAAATGCAAACCGTCAGTCAGCATTACCAGAACATGAAACAATGCATGCTCTAGCCTTATTTTGTGTACTAAAAGCAATTAAACCTAAATCGGTTAAACCTCATCTAAAGTCACATTTACGTAAACAATTTACACTATCTTACAATGCATTATCTAGCGCAGTCAAAAACTCAGCGGATCCTGTTTTATTAGCCTTGCTTTGATCTAAAACTAGTCCTAAATAATTAAATGATTTATTTTTACTAAATACATGATTTATTAAATAAAAGCGACTACAGTTACTTTTAGAAGCACTGTACTTTTATTTTTGATTTTATTAAGGGAATACCTATGCTTGAGAGTCTTGAGATTAAAGAGTATATGAACCACTACCCGGTTACATTCACTTCCGAAATGGTGGTTGAAGAGGCTGCATTACGTTTTTTAAAAACCAAACAAATTGGTGGGCCTGTTATTGACGCTAATAATCGCTTAATTGGCTTTTTATCAGAAAGCGATGTTTTAGCTAAAATGTTGCAGTCTATTTATCACAATGAACATGTGACCGATGTTGAATCTTTAATGCGTAAAGAAGTACTCTCAGTGAAGCCTTACGACAGTGTTATTGAGTTGGCGCAAACCATGTTACTAAATAAACCCAAAGTGTATCCAGTCGTTGATGATGATGGCAACTTACTCGGTACTATTTGCCGTAATGATGTGCTTCATGCAATCGATAAACATATGCGCATTAGCTTTAAATCTTAATCTATTAATACAATTTAAAATTCACTCAGCGTTACCGCTTGATTCAAGTGGTACCGCTTTAATAAAACTGGTAAAATTTCTTTTTTGTCATTTTTATTCGAGTTCACCTTGTCTTCTGAAAAACCTATCGTTAATTCTCCTGTGGCTCAGCCAACATCATTAATCAATATTGATAAGCTTTTTAGTAAACTTCCTTTGAGCCTAAAGTCTGATCAATTTCGTTTAAAAAAACGTTTATTATCCAGTAAAAAAATAGCTGACCTTGATAAAAAGCAAAAATCACTCAGACAAATTTCTGCACACCTTGATGAGTCAATTAGTAAAAAACAAATTAAAATTCAAAATGTTCCCAAAATAACCTATCCCGAAGGTTTACCTGTTTCGCAAAATTCAGAGCATATTGCTAAAATGATCTCGGATAATCAGGTGGTTATTATCGCAGGAGAAACTGGCTCAGGTAAAACCACCCAAATTCCTAAAATATGTTTAGCATTAGGCCGTGGTATTGACGGTATGATTGGTCACACTCAGCCACGTCGTATTGCTGCGCGCACCGTTGCAACACGAATCGCTGATGAGTTATCAACTAAACTTGGTGACGCGGTTGGTTATAAAGTTCGTTTTAACGATTTAGTCAGTGATAAAAGTTATATAAAATTAATGACCGACGGTATTTTATTGGCAGAAATGCAACATGATCGTTTGTTACGTAAATACGACACCTTAATAATTGATGAAGCCCATGAACGTAGTTTAAACATCGATTTTATTTTAGGGTATTTACGAGAGATATTACCAAGACGCCCTGATTTAAAAGTAATTATAACCTCGGCTACTATCGACCCTGAGCGTTTCTCAAAACATTTCGTCTCGGCTACCGGGGTGTTTGCGCCAATTATTGAAGTATCGGGTAGAACATTTCCAGTAGATATACTCTATCGCCCGTTAAATGCCGAAAGTGATAGTGATGAAGAGGCGAGTAGTAACGATATTATTAGTGGTATTTTACAAGCTGTTGACGAACTCGGGCACATTAGCCAAGGTGATATTCTTATATTCCTTAATGGTGAACGTGAAATACGTGACGCCGCATCAGCATTAGAAAAAGCTAATTTACGACATACACAAGTTCTGCCCTTGTATTCGCGCTTAACGGTACAAGAACAAAATCGAATTTTTAAGCCACACAGTGGACGTAACATTGTATTAGCAACCAACGTAGCTGAAACCAGCTTAACCGTACCGGGTATTAAATACGTTATTGACCCAGGTACAGCGAGAATTTCTCGTTATAGCTATCGCACCAAAGTACAACGACTGCCCATTGAAGCTATTTCTCAAGCCAGCGCAAACCAAAGAGCCGGACGTTGTGGGCGTGTTTCTGCAGGTGTTTGTTTACGCTTATACAGTGAAGATGATTTTCTTGGTCGCCCCGAATTTACCGATCCTGAAATATTACGAACTAACCTAGCGACGGTTATCTTGCAAATGTTAGCACTCGATTTAGGTAGCATTGCTGATTTCCCATTTGTACAACCACCAGACAATCGTAACATTAGTGATGGTATTTCGCTGCTTGAAGAACTTGCCGCTATAAAAAAGCAAGAGAACAAAGTTGTGTTAACCAAAGCGGGGCGGATGTTAGCTAAGTTTCCTACAGATCCGCGGTTATCCAAAATGATATTAACCTCGATTGACCTCGGCTGTATTGAACAAATATTTATTATTGTTAGTGCGTTAAGTATTCAAGATCCTCGTGAACGTCCACATGAAAAACAGCAAGCCGCTGATGAAAAGCATAACCGTTTTAAAGATAAAGATTCTGACTTTATTAGCTTGTTAAATTTATGGCAGCACGTTGAACAACAGCAAAAAGAATTAACAAACAGCCAGTTTCGTAACATGTGTAAAAAAGAATTTTTGGCATATATGCGCATCCGGGAATGGCAGGATATATTTAGCCAGTTGAAACATGCTTTACGTGATTTAAACATCACGATGAGCCGTATTGATTTTACACCAACATTGCAAGAATCTAGCAAGAACAAAGAAAAGAACAAAGATGAAGGCAACAACAATAATAATGACATTATTCATCAAGCAATATTATCGGGCTTGTTAAGCCACTTAGGACAACTAGACGATAATCGCGAATACAAAGGTGCACGTAATAGCCGATTCTATATCTTTCCTGGCTCAGGCGTAGCCAAAAAGTCACCTAAATGGTTAATGGCTACAGAGCTTGTTGAAACAAGTCGTTTATTTGCGCGCATGGTAGCAAAGATAGATCCGCAATGGATTGAGCCGCTTGCGCCACATTTGATAAAGCGAAATTATAGCGAGCCGCATTGGGAGAAAAAACAAGGTGCGGTGATGGCGTTTGAACAAGTTATTTTATATGGGCTGACCATAGTCTCAAAACGTAAAATAAACTTTAATAACATTGAACCACATACATGTCGTGAAATATTTATTCGCGAAGCTTTGGTCAACGGCGATAGTACAATTAAGGAACCGTTTTATCAGAAGAATCATCAGTTAGTCGCAAGTATTGAAGAACTAGAACAAAAAGCTCGCCGTAAAGACTTCTTAGTTGATGAAGAACGATTAGTTGAATTTTACGATGAAAAGTTACCTGAAACTATTATTTGTCAGCGCAGCTTTTTGTCGTGGTGGAAAAAAGAAAAAGTTAACAACGCACAATTACTAAATTTTACTAAAGATTTTCTTTTAAACGAAGCCTCTAAAGTACTATCGGCCAATGATTATCCCGATGTTTGGCAACAGGGTAATTTAACTCTACCTTTAAGTTATCATTTTACCCCTGGAGATATCGACGACGGAATTAGCTTACATATTCCTGTAGGTGTGTTGAACCAAGTTGAAAATATTGATTTTGACTGGCTTATCCCTGCGCTGCGATTAGATCTTATTATTGCATTAATTAAAGGATTACCTAAGTCGTTACGTCGTAACTTTGTACCTGCACCCAACTATGCTGAAGCTTGTTTGTCAGCTATCACTGAATTTAACGGTAGGCTTGTTGATGCGATAGAGAAACATTTACTGCGTATGACAGGTGTACGATTACCTGAAGGTATATGGCAAGACATTGAGTTACCCGTACATTTACAAATGAACTTTAAAGTGATTAATGAAAACGGAAAATTGATCAGTGAAGGGCGATCGCTTGATAAATTAACGAATGCATTACAAGGGAAAGTAAAAGCTTCTATTAAAAAAGTAGCAGACAAAGGAATAGAGCGCGAGCAGATCACCGAATGGGACTTTAAGGAGATACCAAAAGGCTATGAAAAGAATATCGCTAATATCACCATTAAAGCGTTTCCAGCGTTAGTTGATAAAAATAAAAGTGTTGCCATCGAACTCTTTGAACAAGAAAGCCTTGCTGAGCAATCAATGGTTAATGGTATTAGTCGTTTGATTTTACTGAATATACCTTCACCGGTGAAGTATCTCCAACAAAAATTACCTAATAAAGCCAAATTAGGGCTTTATTTTAATCCTTTTGGTTCTATTCCTGATTTATTAGATGATTGCATTGTCGCTGCTTGCCAATTTCTTGTTAAAGAGCACGGTGAGTTACCTAGAAGTAAAACAGATTTTGAAAAATCTAAAGACTATGTTCGTGCCGAGCTCGCCGATTGTGTATTAGCCTCAGCGATAAAAGTGGAAAAAGTGTTAACCCTGAACCATGAGATCAGTAAAAAATTAAAAGGGCGTATGTCACTTGATGTCATTCAAGCGCAAGCTGATATCAAGGAGCATTTAAAATTACTCGTGTATAAAGGTTTTGTCACCGCATCAGGACATCAGCGCTTAGACGATATTGCTCGTTATTTACAAGCGATGCTCAGACGTATGGAAAAGTTACCGGTTGATCCCAATCAAGATCGTTTAAAAATGTTAGAAATAGCGAAAGTAAATGACGCTCATCAGTTACTGTTGGCTAATCAAAGCAAAGGTAAGCCGATCAGTGATGAAATATTAGAAGTCCGTTGGATGATGGAAGAGTTTCGTGTTTCTGTCTTTGCACAAAATTTAAAAACGGCATATCCCGTTTCAGCTAAACGTATTTTAAATCATTTAAAGGCAATTTCAGCGAATTAACATGATCTTAAACGTTAATTTTGATTTTCATATTTGACAGTAAACTCAGCAATGGGTATAAAAGAGTCAGAGAAATTAAAATAATACAATGGAGCAGTAATGGTTAACTTTGATGATAAACGTGATTTCTATCGAATGATGTTAAATAGTGATGTAACGGTAACCATTATTGACGACGAAGCGAATAGCAAAATTATGGCTACTTGTCGTGATTTAAGTGCGACAGGAATGGCAATAGAAATGAGCCATCCACTTGAGTTAAACACCTGCGTTAAAGTCAGTGTAGAGTCAGCAAATAACAATGTACAACCACTGGAGATTTCAGGGAAAATTGTTAGGGTAACTGAAGAAGGAAATGAGTGCTTTTTAGTCGGTATTAATATCGCAGAAATTGATTAGTTGCCGAACTAAGTTTACTTAAAAGCCTAAAGTTAAACGATGAACTATTAGTAGTTCAATAAAAACGAGCATTTATTGCTCGTTTTTTATTTTATCAATTGTTTAGAATTTACTTTAACTAACCTGACACACTAATCCTTTCAAATAATACCCTTCTGGATAATTTGATGAAATAGGGTGGTCAGCGGCTTGTTGAAGACGTTCGACAAAATGTACTTCACGTTTAGCATCTAAGGCAGCATCAGCAACGACTTTTTGAAACAAACTCGCTTCCATTAAACCTGAGCAAGAAAACGTTAATAATATACCACCAGGCTTTAATAACTGCATGGCAAGCATATTGATGTCTTTATAACCTCGACACGCACCTGTGAGCTGTGCTTTTGATTCAACAAACTTTGGTGGATCTAAAATGATCATGTCGAATTGACGTTTTTCCTCACGATATTGTCTTAGTAGTTTAAAGACATCGGCTTTAACGAAAGACACGTTTTTATCTTGCAAGTTATTGAGCGCTACATTTTCGGCTGCTAAATCTAGAGCCGATTGTGAAACATCAACATTAATGACTTCTTTCGCGTCATTAGCCGCACAATGTAAAGCAAATGTACCAGTATAAGAAAAACAGTTTAAAACGCTTTTGCCCTTTGAATAACGTCCGGCAGTAACTCGTGAATCACGTTGGTCTAGGTAAAAACCAGTTTTATGTCCTTTTGCTACGTCTACATTAATCGATAAACCATGTTCTTTTATAATACAGGCGGTAGATGCTAAAGGTTTAGTTAACCAACCAGTAACAGGCTCTAATCCTTCTTTTTTACGAACATCTACATCTGAGCGTTCATAAATACTGCACTCTGGGTATAAGCTTTTCAATACTTCAACTAAGGTATAACGATGGAAGTCTGCACCAGCACTTAATAATTGACAAACAATGAGATTATCGTATTTATCAATGGTTATGCCAGGTAAACCGTCAGACTCACCTGCAATTAAGCGGTAACCCGTTAAACCACCTTCTTCGATAAACCAATCACGTCTAGATTGAGCATTTAATAATTTTTTGCGAAAAAAATCACTGTCTATTTCTTCGTTTTCATTAAAGGTCCATACGCGTACTCTAATTTGTGATTCTGGTGAGTATGCCCCTCGAGCAAGCCATTTTTCCTTGTGATCATAAATATCTACGGTGTCGCCTAACATTGGCTTACCCTTGATTTTATTGATCGCTAGAGAAAATATCCAAGGATGTTTTCGTAATAAAGACTTGTCTCGGCTTACTTTTAAATAAATTCTTGCTGACATGTGACTATACTTATATGAGCAGGTAAATGAAATTGCGCAGAGTGTAGTCAATGCGACGCTCTGGTGCAATCTTCAAACTCAGTTATTTTGGTTTAAATTATGGAGCAACAAGTATGAATGTTAGTTATATCGCCCATGTAAGTGGAAAAGTGCAGGGCGTCTATTTTCGTGCGTCTAGCCAGCAAATTGCTATTGACCACGGTTTAAGTGGTTATGCGCGTAATTTGGCTGATGGTGATGTTGAAGTCCTAATGTGTGGTGAAGAAAGAGAAGTTGATAAAATGCTCGAATGGTTATCGCATGGCCCACCACAAGCAGAAGTCTTAAACATGCAAAAAAAGAAGGTGCAATGGCAAGAGCATCATTTCTTCGCTATAAGTTAACGTATTAGCAGAAAATAAATTTAGATGTTTTAGATTCTGTATTGTTACGTCGCCGAAAAAAAACAACAAATGCTGAAATTTCTATAGTTGAAATTTCAGCTGTGCATTGTTTAGAAGAAATATAAACAACAAACCTTAATAAAATCTCTATTTAATCTTACCTTGTATTAAATGTGGAAATACTTAGAGATCGAGACGAAATTTATTTGTATTCAAATTAAATTTTTTATTTATTGTTCTTACTTTATCATCAAATTATTAAAGGTAGTGCGTTAGATATTTAAAATAAATTAAGCATGGCTACTTCAGCTCAGTAATTGTCGCACTTTCTCTCCGCTTGGTTATGTTAGTTTTATCGATTTAATTGACGTTACCGGTCAACAATTTTATTAGTTCTGAACTAAAGCCATGAAAATTAGTCTTATTTGAAACTCAAACTGTATGCTCATACAATCAAATAAGGAAAAAACGCTTTGAAAAAAATAATGCTGTTATTTTTGGTGTTGTCTATTGCAGGCTGCGTAGGGATTCCATTATCTAGTGTGTATAAAATGATGACGGCTGATCCTCTGGAATTTAACCCCGGTGCAATTTCAATTGCTATTAAAAGCTCAAATGCCATAAAGATTCATATTGGTGATGTTGAAATGAACATGTTTATAAATAGCGATGATTCAGGCTTAAGCGTATCGCAGCAGTATTTTCTAGCTGTCGATAATACTCCTCGAATTCCACTATTAGCAGAAGGGCTTATTGATAATGAAGCATTAACAGTATTAACATTGTCTCCTGAAGATGTTGTAAGGATGACAAGCTTACAAAAAACGATGAAAAAGCATTTATTAAATGGTGGTAATCGCAGTGACTTCGGTTTTAATGTCCGCGTATTAGGAGGTTGTAAAAATACAAAAGATATACCAGAGAATGTTTTCGTCAGTTTATTTCTAAAATTAGGATTTAGCTCTGATTTCTTTCCTTTGTACGAAGATTTTGATATAGGTCAAGCCGACTTGTCACCACTAAAGAATTTAGCAAGCTGGGACGATTGTAACTCTTAAATCTGTGTCGATTAATAGTTATTATAAGCAAATGAAGTAGAATAAAATAACAGTTGGTTTTTTATTCGTCCTCGCTTATCTTATCCACTATTGTTGTCTAATAGTTGGGGATTATTTTTATGGGAACGGACATCTTGCTTATAGGTTCATTTTTGCTGGTCGTTATTGGCTGTGTTCATTCATATCTCGGTGAAAAATATTTATTGATTCGTTTGTTCAGGCGTGACAATTTACCTAAATTACTGGGAAGTGATTGGTTCACAAAACGAATTTTAAGGTTTGCTTGGCATCTCACAACTATAGCTTGGTGGGGTTTTGCTGCAATATTATATTTTTTATCACAACCCAGTGACAATATTCGGTCAGAAATACTAATGACGACAGCAGTAGTTTTTACTTTAAGTGGTGTTATTTCATTGTTGTTTTCCCGTGGTAAACACTTATCTTGGATATTCTTTTTTGGAATCGCCTGCACAAGTTATTTTGCATAATATAATGCTAACGATAGGCTATAGCATCAATAAATAATTTCACCATATTGACGTTTCTTACCAGAAACTACCTTTGAACATTGAGTTTACGTCACAATCATCATTTATAATCAAGATAAGTGCCTTAATTGTGTTTATAGCGAGTTAAGCCAATTAGAAAATTACGATTAAATGATGGCGTTTTACTAGAATAGTATTTGTTGGAATATGTATCTCGTGAGTAGAGTGGAATAAAGAATCAAATGTTGTGTACAGTTAAATTAAAATTGGTTTTTATACCTTAGTCGATTATTCTAACTATATTGTTGTCTGTTAACATGGCGTTATGTGAGTTTAGTTAAATTGTTAGAATGAAGCAAATAATAGCTTATAACTGTTTAATTTATCATTTGTAACATGGCCAGTAATTTTCACACTTCCATTTATAGATAGAACTAAAGATGAAGTTGCAGCCGTTATAACAATATTAATTTTAAAACGTCCAATATGACGTTATATGTAAATGGAGTTCAAATGGATATTGAAATAATCCGCCCCAAGCAATTTCAAGATAAAATTAGAGATTACCATTTATACGTTGATGGCCATAAATTTATTAAAATAAAACCTAATTCATCTCAAGTTATTTCGATCCCATCACATACTAAATATATTGAAGCAAAAATTGATTGGTGCTCAAGCCCAAAATTTTACCTTGATAATTCGCCATCAAAAAAACTCATCGTTAAAAATAGGATCTCCGGTGGTTTTTTCAAAGTAATAATATTGCCTTTATATTATCTTACCTTAGGTAAGAAAAAGTATTTGAAAATCGAAAATTCTAAATAATAATTTTTAACAGGCTGAGAAAAATTCGCTAGTACTCGTTTATTTTAGTTATCTATCTCGGCTTAATCAGTTGTCTCGACTTTATTAAACCAAGCAATGCTAACTATGGATGATTCGAAAACTAACATTATTCATTTTCCTTGCATTTTGGCGATATTCTTTTGATGACATGCTCAAAAATATTGATTTATAGCTTACGGAATAAGATTAAATAGGCCTGAGTCACTAAAAAGATGAATCGTCATTTAAATAACAAGGGGAATATCAGGTGGTTAAACATAATAAACAGGTGTTGTACCCTTCTAAAGGGGCGTTAAACCTGCTCGGAGGTATTAGTGGTAACGATTAGAGAAGCAACAATATTGGATAGTGACATTGTATATGATTTAATTATGGCTATTGCAAAGCATCATGATCAAGAAATATATGTAAAAACGAATAAACTAGAATTAATAAACTCAGGATTTGGCCAAACTCCATCATTTGGTGTTTTATTAGCTGAGATTGACGGTAAAACTGCTGGCTATTGTTCTTATACTTGGAATTACTCCATTTGGCTTGGTTCTAGTTACATGCAAATAGATGACGTATTCGTTTGGGAGAATTTCCGTGGGCAACAGGTTGGCGAAAAACTCATGTTTAAAGCAAAAGAAGTATGCTTGTCTAAAGGGATCAACCGAATTAAATGGGAAGTTGAGCAAGACAACCATGGGGCGATCAAGTTTTATACGCGTTTAGGTGCCAACATCGATATTAAAGGGCTTTTCCGGTGGGATTTTACATCATAGGTTAGCTAAATAGTGCAAATAGCCGCGAAACACAGGGTTGGTTCATCATATAGGTAAATTTGAATATGTCAGATCTTCAAAATTTATATACTAAAATGTGGGTAAACTCTATTGATAGGTATAAAAATAACAATTGCGAAACTGATTCATTAATAAATGAACCGTCAGACATGAGACGTGGAATTACCGTTTTATCTTATTTTGATAACGTAGTTGATGTGAAAATCTCTAACTTTTTAACTGAGTTGAAACTCATTGAACCGGACCAATATTACTATCCAAAAGAAGAATTACATTTGACCATTCTTTCTATAATTAGTTGTATAACAGGTTTTAAATTAACAAATATTGATATAGAGGAATATTCTTCTATATTCAAAGAAGCGATTAAAGAAATTGGCCCATTTAATGTTAGATATAAAGGTATTACAGTGTCATCTTCTTGTATATTAATCCAAGGTTTTCCAGATAATAAGCAACTATGTCGTTTGAGAGATTCTTTACGCTCAAGTTTTAATAAAGCAAAAATTGAATCGACTATTGATTCAAGATATGAAATATCAACGGCTCATGCAACTGCCGTTAGGTGTGTAGCACCATTTAACAACAGCAGTAATTTAATCAATATATTGTCAAAATACAGAGATTATGATTTTGGCACAATAGAAGTAAATTGTTTGGAGTTGGTTTTTAACAATTGGTATCAAAATTTAGCTATAACAGAAAAATTATCTAGCGTAAAATTAAAGCCGGATAATAAATGACTTAAACGGACAATTAAAAGTAGACATTGTGTGATCCACTTTTGCAATAACTGTTTAATATCTTTATTTTCATCAAGTGGTAGAGTGCACGTCGTGGGTATATCAAATTGTAATTATAGAAGTATGTAACTTAGATCGGACAAACTGTAGCTGAATATTTCACACTGGTAAATATTTATACCGCTTTGCATAGCGTAATGAATTTAAAAGGAATTAAACGTGTTATCTCAAGTATTATTGATAATAGGGGCTTCAATATTTGGCTTACTTGGTTTTGTACATCTAATTTATACTTTCTTCACAGACAAGTTTAATCCCTACAATCCTGATGTTAAAACCGCAATGAAAAGTACAACAGTGACCATCACTAAAGAAACAACTGTTTGGTATGCTTGGGTTGGTTTCAATGCTAGTCATAGTCTGGGTGCAATACTGTTCGCAGCAATTTACCTTCCTTTAGCATTTTCTCATATAGAATTTATTGCTAATAATAGTTGGTTTGCAGTTTTACCGTCTATTGTGAGTATTTCATATTTACTTTTAGCAAAGAGTTACTGGTTTAAAATTCCCTTTTTCGGTTTTCTAATTTCAACTTTATGTTTTGTAGGTTCATTTGTCTTAATTAATATATAGTAAAAATACAACAAGTTACATAAACGGTACTTGTTGTGTTAAAACATTCAAACGTATTCGACCATTTCAGGAGCGGTTATGAAAGTTCACGAATTACCATTCTCAAAGATAATCTTATTGAATGACTCTATTGCTGAAGTAATAATCAATGAAGGTGTGGAAATGGATGAAACAATGGTAGAAGAATATCATGAGTTTTTACTTTCCCATTTAAGCAGTCCATTCTCTTTGCTAATTAATAAGGTTAACTCTTATTCATACAGTTTTGGTGCGCAAATTCAATTAGCATCACTAAAAGAGATTAGTGCTATGGCTGTCGTTACTTATAATAGAGCAGCTGAACTAGCAACTGATAACCTAGCCACTGCAGTCCCACGTGAAATAGAATGGAATCTACGAATTTTTTCAAACCGAGACAATGCATTGAAATGGTTACAAACAGAAAAAACCGTATAGTATGATAATTATTCTATAGCGTAATATACAGGAAAATATTCATAGCAAGATCCTATTTAGTTGTTGAATTTCGTTAGCTGTTTATAAATTGAATTAAAATATTATTCAAGGCGGCGCAATTGTTTTACCATAGTATTTTTAGGATATAATTAAGGAATCGAATGTCTCTTTTAATCGCTATGATTTCATTTTCATTAGCAATGTCAATTTCACCTGGTCCCGTAAATATGGTCATTGTTTCTTCTGGAGCAAGTTACGGTATCCGTAAAACTTTTTCTTTTGTGTCAGGTGCTACGATCGGTTTTACATTATTATTGTTATTTATTGGTTTAGGTTTCTATGAAATTGTTGGTTTGTATCCTAACTTTCTTAAATATATAGCGGTTGCCGGTTCTCTGTTCATTATTTATATGGGATATTTACTTGCTTCATCAAAACCTGAACTGGATATAAAAAAGGAAAAGTTACCGACTTTTATACAAGGCTTTCTTTTACAGTGGCTAAATCCTAAAGCATGGATTGCCTGTGTTGCGGGTGTATCATTGTTTTCAGTGCCTAATAACAACGGAGTGTTTTTAACCTTTGCATTTGTTTACTTTGTCGTTTGTTATTTAGCCTTATTTTCTTGGTCTGTATTAGGTGACAAAGTCACAATATTTCTAAATAGTGAATTTAGGCTGAAGGCTTTTAATGTATTAATGGGTGGTCTATTAATTGTTACTGCCAGTTTTTTACTCTATTCACAATTTGAATGATTTTATAATGAGTGAATAAGTCATATTAATGATTAAAACGCTGTATGGTTTAAGTTTGTGTCGTTCAACATCAAGAGTTCGTAAAATGCTAATGTAGCTAGTATCTGAATTTACTCACTTTTACAAAAGCTAAGGTAACTAGTAGTATCGAGACAGAAGAAATATTACCGTGTCGGTTGAACCTAAATTAATACAAAGTATTATTTTTCAAACCCACATAATCCGCATTTCATTAAATAAAATTAAGGTATTAAGCTAAATACTCCCAATAAGACCTAAGGACTTTTGATGACTAGAAATAAACACAAACGAAAAGCTTCAGTTAATCCTAAACCTAATAAACTTAAGGGAACGCAGTCTTTGGGGGTGATAGCTTTACATCCTAAAATATTTGTTGTGATTGGTTTACTCTTTATTGCTTTAGGTATATCTCTATTGGTTTTCAACCCCCAAGATAATGCAATGTTTGGTTTATCTATGCTTTCTATTTTTATAGGTGTGGTAATAAGTTTTTATGCTAAATTCCCTGCCACAAAAATAAAAACTAACTAAATTAGAATTTATAGGCCTTATACAAGGCAACAAAACTAATTTTTAATATTGGATTAGTAAAAATCGGTCTTAAATTTAAGATCTTCTTTATAAATATTTGGAGTAAGCATGAATAATAAGTTTATAGGTATAATATTTATCATTGCAGGGGTTATATTAGCAATGTGGGGCTATGATATTTATGATTCTGCTAGCTCTCAAGTCAGTCGTGCACTAAACGGTGATACCCCAATAGAAGCCTGGGCAGGAATGGCTGGCGGTGTGATTTCCGTATTAATTGGTATCACAAAAATAAAATAAAGTTACGTTTGTAAATAAACACATAGTCAGCCATTCAAACCAACACGAACAGCTGACTAGTGTTCTTCCTTTAAACCTCAATAAACTCTTCCAATCATATTGGTAGCCCGTTGAATGTCGATATTTAAAGTATTTAAAGTCTTTAAGCTATTTTCACCTATTCACTTTTTTTGTCCCAATTTCATAAATGAAACGCTTAGTTTATAAAGCTTAAGTTCCTATTTTTATCTGTCATTCGTTATTCATTTTAGTATCTTTCACTTAATTACAAAACATGGTAACTTACTGCTTCTGTTGTGCTTTTAATAAACACTATCGACAAAATGGTCTACTGAAGCTTTAACCGTATGTTAGTTCCGAACAGAATGTTATCTCACTATTTGTCAGCGCTATGTAAATTGTTCATTTGAAGGGAATCATAAAAATGATAAGTCGTATAATTATATTAATAATCGCAATTTTTTCACTAAATATTGCTGCCGAAACCGTATTAGAAATAGGGGAGATACCACCAAATTTTTTGGGACGCGATAGTGATGGAAACGATGTTACCTTAGACGAAAATAAGGGTAAAATAGTCGTAATATCGTTTTGGGCATCTTGGTGCAGTCCATGTTTAAAAGAGCTCCCTGTTTTGGAAAATATCCAGAATAAAATAGGGACAGATAAAATAAAAGTTGTAGCAATCAATTTTAAAGAAAATCGTAAACAATATAAAAAAATCGTAAAAATGTTGTCTTCATTAAAGCTAACATTAACCCATGATAAACGTGGTTCTATTGGTAGAAAGTTTGGTGTCGAAGCTATACCCAATTTATTTATTATCGATAAAAATGGTGAACTCGCATTTCATAATGTGGGCTATGGAGACTCGTCTATAGATAAAATAGTCGAAGTTCTTAACAAGCTACTTGCAAGCTAAAATAAAATATAGTTATTTTATACTCTACACAACTATTATAAACACCTATATTTTTTCGTTTATCAAGGCACTACGTGCCCCCATATATTTAAGTATTATCCGTATCAGGAACTACGTATGTTGACTTTAGATGAATATAGAAAAGACTTCGAACAGGCATCAAACCGATCAGTTTCAATGCCAATTGCAGGAACAATAATTTGGAGTATTGTTGCCCTTTTAAGTACACAGTTTGATGACAATATTGCCGTATATATTTTATTGTTTGCAACTGGAGGGATTTTTCCGATAGCTTTTATTATTGCTAAACTTAGGAATGAGAACTTAGTATCATCAACCAACCCTTTCGCAAAACTTATGGGGCTTTGCATCTTAATGGTTAATCTTTTATGGGCTGTTCATATTCCATTACTTTTAAATGCTCCTGAATTTGTTCCTCTCAGTTTAGGTATTAGTTTAGGTCTTCATTGGATTGTTTATTCATGGATAATTAATCATCCTGTTGGTTTAATTCATGCAGTATTACGAAGCATCTTAATCGTAGCAGCTTGGTATTTATTTCCTAACCATGGTATTTTCGCTATCGCTAGTGTTATAGTTTTAACTTATATAATCAGTATTTACCAAATGTTAACTAGAGAAATAAAAAGCATATAACAGATCAGCTAACCGATGGATGAGCACAAGATAGTACCCGCTCCACGCACTTAACTGAGTGTATAGCACCGCATATGAAGGCGTTAGTTTTACGTCAACCCAAACGATGTGAGTAAAATGAATAATAAGCTAAAAAGCCTTTCTGAAATTGTTGCTAATGCTAGTGATCTTTTCTCCAGTAAATTTGACAGTGTCGACACATTAATGGGAGTAATGGATAAAATTTTGCGTAAACAAGGTATGGCAGCTGATGCCATTACAATTGATTGTAAATCGAAAGATAGAAAAATAGTTTTACTGATCCATGATGCGAAACCTGACGTTGTACAGGTTGCATTGGGTAATAAAGAAGGGGATATTTATTCAGCATCAGACTATGCTCTCAATGAATTATCTGAAACAGTAATTCTAAGGATTATGGAAACAAACTTCTCAACACAGTAAACAATTCAAACATCCCAAACAAACATAACCCATTCGCAGTGTTCCTCACAAATTATCCAAACGTATGATCGATAACTAGTTTACCTTGGTCGGTCAAAATTTGTAATTAAACGTTGTAGCCGTACAACCGAGAGTAATTTTCTAGGTATAAACTACATTCCTACCCCCTAATAAATAGTATTAATTACACTAATTGAGAATTTAATACTTCTTGGACAAATTAACATGCAAATCAATTCTTACTTTGCAAAAACATAGAAGCGTTAAGCAAAAAAATTGAGGGTGACATGTCCATCTATCTGATTTTCAAGCAGTAAATATATGGCGCGTAATATGCTTTTCATTTAATCGAATGATATTAATTAAGATTTATTTCAAATATTCACAGCTGCATATTAAGGAAGCCTTATGAATAAATTTAAGCTATTCACGCTCTCGTTAGCATTACCATTGCTATTAAACTGTGGTGGAGGGGGAGGAGGAGGTTCTAATGTTGAACCTCCTAAAGAAATTCCTACTGAGGATACGGGTAACACCACTACTTTATTCAAAGACAATCCAAACTCAGACTCATCATCAGTAAAGGTATTCGATAATTATTCAATCGATATTGATCTGAAAGAAATAAATATGCAGGGCAATTACCTATTTTTAAAAATCACCGATAAAGATAAAAAAGCACTCTTTTTAGGGCAAATTGTTCGCCAAGATAGTATTAGGATTCCTCTCACAATTCTTGCTGACTCACTTCCATTAGTCGTTGAGTTATATTCTGAATCTAAAGAAGATAAAACAATAAGTTACGAGGTGTATTATGATTGATTTATTATTGAAATATCTACTTATTATAACGAGTTTATTAAGCCTTTATTTATTGTCTTTTGAGGTTAATGCTGAAGAGGAAAGTAAAAGATTAAAGCACACGATCTCTAAAGGCAGTGGTGATATTAACCTATTATTAGCACAAGGGAATAAAGCAATTAGTCCAGATTTTTTAGAAACCATACGTCTTCAAAATGATGAGGCGTTGATCCTCGGTGTTGATATTAATGAAGCATCATCCGGAAGTGAAAAAGCAGATAGTCAAGGGGTTGCCATTGAACATTTAACCCTAACTGTTATCACCAGTGACGATACTTATACATTCACAGATTTTTCAACAAAAACACAAACTTCTCTAGCTAAAATTGACAGTACAAACCGTGAGTTTTATTACACATTACTCGGGCGTACTGGCTCTAATAGTATTACCGGCAGTACCTTAGATGGAACTTCCTTTGATGATACTCTTAAAATACCAATAAATATTGATTTAACGAGTGCTCTTTCCGTTCATCTCGATATTCAATTTTTAGAAACAAATGAGAGTTTAGGCGATCCAGAAGAATTCTACGATTATAGTGCGGGTTTTGAAGATTTAGCCTTGTTAACTTCTACTGACGTTAGTTTCCTTGATACACAGGCCGCTGGCCGGGAAGATGCGCCGTTAGTTGTACTATCGAGTAGTCCGACGGCGGTATCAAGTAGTGTATATTACCCATCTTCAACATCATACTATTTAGTAGGTTATGAAGATCAATACCCTAATTTAGGAGATTATGACTTTAATGACCTAGTTGTCGCATATAGAGTAGACTTTGGTTTAAATGAAGAGATGGAGGTGATCACTATCAGTGCAGAGGGTTATCTAATAGCTCGGGGCGGTAGTTACGACCATAGTTGGCATCTTAGAATAGCTCTGCCTGAAGGCTCGCAAGCAGATGGGACTTTCCAACTTTATATTCCACCGGGGAGCACATCCGGAAGTGAACTCATACAATATATTGATACCAGTTCAGGTTTAGACATTACTTTGTTCAACAATACTACTTCGTTATTTTTCGACCCAGCTTCACCATTTACTAACACGATATGGGACAGCGAACATATATTAGGACACAAGTTTTCTTTTGAGATAACTCTAAGTAATCCCGTCGCTTTATCTGAAATCGATCAAGCACCTTTTGATCCTTATTTATATGTACACAACACGAACTTAGAAATACACCTGGAAGGTAAATCACCCGTTATGGCTTCGTCAGATAATATAAGCAGAGGTTTGACATCATTTAGCGATGAAAACGGATACCCGTTCGCTTTAGTATTTCCGGAAGACTGGTTGTTTCCTAATGAATATGTTGATATTGGGGCAGCTTATCCACAATTATTAGAATATATTCAATCAAACCGTCAGAGTAAGCTAGATTGGTATAAGAATGGTGTTACTACGGGGATTACCAAACACAAAAAATCCGATTGGGCATGGTGAATTAGGGCAATAGTAAAAACAAGTTTTATAATGTCTTTTCCAATATGTTTGTTGTTTTATAACAAGATTTAAAATAATGAACATATAGGGAGCAACAATAATGCACCATATAACACAAGTCCGCTTTATTATGTGATGTGACTAATAAGTCCTTATAAGTCACATCAACTCGAACAAGCTATTAAAGCGCTATTGTATAGATTATTAAAACGGCTTCTTCATCTTTTTAAGCCAAACCATTCAATTACACCTACTACTCAATAAATACTTGGTAAACTTAATAGAAAAGTAATCTAAGTTTTGGAGTTTTAGTGGCTTTTATTTATGGCTATTGATACATTCTTACAAGATAACTTTTTATTATAACTAGATAATATTTAAGATTAAGTTAGACGGGAGCATTAAACCTGATTTGGTTTTATTTGCTCTAACAACTTTAGTCCACTATGCAAAGTCGCTTGGCAAAGCATTGGGGGTAACAAGTAGGATTCAGTAGATTTATGAGTATTAAACATAGTAAATTTGGTGTGGGAGACACGTCTTACGCTATGGCGGGGAAATTATCTGGGATTACTAAACTGGTAGATGATTTCTATAATAATATGAATGCTTTCTCAGTATCAAAAAAGATAAGAGGCATGCATCCTAGCAATTTGTCAGAGTCCAGACAAAAGCTCTCATATTTTTTGTCTGGTTGGTTAGGAGGCCCAAAACTGTATGCTGAAAAGTATGGCTGTATTAATATCCCCTTTGCACATAAACATTTATCAGTAGGGTTTGAGGAAAGCGAAGCATGGTTGCTCTGTATGCAAAAAGCCGTAGATGTACAAGACTACGAAGAATCATTTAAAGTGTATTTAATGGAACAATTACGCGTACCAGCACAAAGAATTAGAATGGTATCAGGCTCCTAACAAAAGGATTATCTAAGGGGAGCAAATAGTTAAAGAAAAAATAAAACTTGTTTGTCCGCACTGTGAGAAAGTGCTAGATAAACTTATAGAAGTAAATAGAGGTTGGTTCAGCGTCAATAGAGTTTATTGTTGTCCAGAGTGTCATAAAGTTCTAGGCATGTCAGCTGCAGCACAGTAAAACTAAAGATAGTCATACTCCATTGGAAGTTTAGAAACAACTAGATGGCTTTTATGAACATAGGAAAACAATTTAACGTGAAATTTCTAATCGAAGGTTCTTGCCAGTGTGGACAAGTTACCTATAAATTGTATAAAAAACCAAGCATGGTTTTGGCCTGCCATTGTACAGAATGTCAGAAGCTGTCAACGAGTCCATTCAGTATTACTGCCGTTGTAGAATCGACAGCTATTGAGTTTAATGGTGAACTAAAGGAATGGAGTCGTACTGCAGAGAGTGGTAATAGAAATAACGCAATGTTTTGTACGACATGTGGAAATAGAATCTACCATTATAACCCGGAAAATTCAGGCACTATTAAGTTAAAGTTAAAGGCTACAAATTTAACTGATGATCAAGTCTTTGAGCCTTCAGCACATGTTTGGGTTTGTGAAAAATTAAGTTGGTATCAAATTCCTAAAGGTATTAAGATATTTGAAAAACAACCAGAATATTAGTGCCTAACAAGAAATAAACACGTTACCCTTGGCCGTGTTTATTTCGATTCACATTTTAGCTAACTATATTTCGCCATATCATAAGGCGTTATCACTTCAGGAGTTCGTCAATTGAGTTTGAATAAAATATTATCAATTGTGTTAGTCACAATTTCGTTAAATGCTGTGGCCTCTACTCAAGATGAGATTAATCATCTTTTAGATTTTGTCGCCGCTACAAAGTGCAAATATGAACGAAATGGCACTATGCATAATGGTAAAGAAGCGGTCGATCATATCAATAAGAAATACGCATATTACTTAGATGACATTGAGTCTACTGAGGACTTCATCAAATACTCAGCGAGCAAGAGTAAAATGTCAGGGAAGTTTTATAAAATTCATTGTGATAATAAAGTATCAATAAAAAGTCAAGATTGGCTTCTAACCGAATTGACGCTTTATAGAAAAACACAAAAGTAAGGCTACAAAGATAAACCAAATGACCTTTATCAGCTGCTTTATTTTGTTTCGATATACATTTTAGGACTGAACTTCAGTTTTCTATTTACGCCATTTCGTAGGTTATCCACAAAATGAGTGGATACCTTCTATAGTTAAATTATAAAAATTCTATAGGAAATATAACAATGAATTTGGCCAAAATAGTACAGCGAGGTTGGGAAGCAGTTGGGGTTGGAGATTTTGATACTTTAGTCACTGACTATGCAGAGGAAATGAAATTTATAATGCCAGGACAAGCCGATATTCTAAAGGGGCGTCAAGCATTCCGCTCTGCTCTCGATGGTATTGGTGATGCACTCCCTCCAGGTTTCGAAATTACAGGACTTCGACATATTGAAGGCGGGAACGAAGTCGTTTCGATTGTCGAGTGGAAATCAGATAAAATAGTAAGCTCTCAGTTGTCAGTTTTGTTTAAATTTAAAGGCAAGAAAATATATGAGGAACGCTGGTTCGTAGACACTGAACAATGGAAAAGTGCATTCTGAGTTATTACTTATCTAAGGTGAATTATGCTTAACAAAAAATTTCGAGAAAATAGATACTTAAATGAATCAGGTTCCAAAACGGGCAACTGGTACATGAACAGACTTGATTACTTCCAATTTCATCAATATCCTGAATATAAAAGGCATAAATATGTTTCGCTTTGTTTGATCGTCGTGTTTATTTATTTAAGTTTTAACATCATAAAGCTAAGCTTTTTAGGATGCCTCCCTTTTATTTATTTTACTTATGTTAGCTTAGTGTCGTTTAATTTATTGCATACCAAAACTTGTCGTTATAATGGTTATTTTCTTTATCCTAAAAAGATCATTAATTTCTTTAGAGCTAGGGAAATCGAAGTAGATTTAGATGACTTTGATTCAATAGCAACAATGAGTAAAAAATAGCTTTATCTCTTCATTTTACGAACATAGTCATTCATCATAAGGCGCACGGAATCTTCATGAATTACGATCAATTTAATCAGTTTTGCGGATCTTTGCTTGCCACTACGTACGTAGTTCAATGGGGCAACTCTCATGTTTGGAAAGTTGGCGGTAAAGTTTTTGCAATAGGGGGCTGGGGCGAAGGTGAGCACCCGGCTTTTGTTTTTAAAACATCTGATTTAAATTTTGGATTTTTAAAAGAATCACAAGGGTATAAACCAGCTCCATACTTTGCTAACCGAGGTATGAAATGGATACAGAAATTTCAAAATGTAAAAGAAAAAGATGATGATTTAATTTATTACCTTACAGAATCACATCGTTTAGTTTCTCTTGGCTTAACGAAAGTAAAACAAAGAGAGCTAGGTTTAAATCAGAGTTAATGTAATTTCTTCATTTATTGAATGAAGTATAAAAGTTACTAAGCAGGGCTTATACATTATCGTAAATTATCGCCATGCAACATTATTTTTCCCTTGTCGTTTTGTCACTTGTTAAATGCTGTACAATTATCATCCAAATAATAACTTTCAATAACAATGGATTTACTTATGAAAAAACTCATCATTTTATTAACTATCTCAACGTTATGTACTTCAGCTATCGCAGAAGAAACAAGCTGGCTTGATAGCTTGAAGAACTTTGTTGGATTGGGTGATGCTAAAGAGGAAACACTTGCAGTACCCAGCACTAGTGGTTTAGTTGTCACGCTAACCAACTCTTTAGGCGTTAACTCTGACCAAGCATCTGGTGGAATGGGAGCTATCTTTAATTACGTAAAAAACAATGTTTCAACAGAACAATTCGGTCAACTTGCTAAATCTCTACCGGGTATAGATGCACTGGTTAGTCAAATGCCAGATATAAGTAAACTTAGCACAAGCTCTAACAAAGGTTTAAGTGGCTTACTTGATAAAGCAGCACAATACAGTGACTCATTAAAGTCGATAAATGATGTTAAAAAACAGTTTGAAGTATTAGGTTTAAAACCTGAAATGATTGGTAGTTTTATTTCTAGTGCTCAAAGCTATTTGGATACGAAAAAAGGACAACAAGCAAAAAAAGTATTAACTGACGGTTTAGGTAAGCTACTGGGATAATTGACATTATTATGTTAATTAACTTATTCCTTATCTTGTGGGGAATAAGTTAGTTTGAAGAGTTTATCAAAAAACAATGGCAAATTAATCAAGCGATGATGAGATGCCAGTACAATCTTAACAATTACAAAAATAATTTATTTTGCATTATCATGTCGTTGCTTGGCTAAGAGGTCATTAAGTTGAGAAAAATTCCTGAATTTAAAACTGAAAATCTGATTGTTTCGGTTTTATGCCCGCAAGATTATAAGTTATTAGTCAGATATGAAAATGATAATCGTAGCCATTTATCTCCGTGGGAACCAGCAAGAGCCGAAGAATATTTTTCTTTAGAAGAAACCCAAAAACGAACGATGCTAAATTTCGATAGCTTTAAATTAGGTTCGTCGATTTCTCTGGTTGGTTTTGATAAAAGTAAATCTGAAATTATCTGTTTATGTTCATTTTCAAATATTATTCATGGTGCGTTTCAAGCGTGTAATCTGGGCTACTCAATCTCGAAGAAGTATCAGGGGAAGGGGTTAATGTTTGAAATGCTTCAAGCATCAATGCCGTACGTATTTATTGAATATAATTTGCATAGAGTTATGGCTAATTATATTCCGTCAAATGTTCGCTCTGCCAGGTTACTAAATAAATTGGGTTTTCAAAAGGAAGGGCTGGCTAAATCATATTTACAAATAGCTGGCTCATGGCAAGATCATGTTTTAACATCGAAAATAAACCAAATTAAATAAGTCTATAAAGGTGTACGAATAAATGTTTTATTAATAGAAAGTATTTATGCCTCATTATTTTGCCAATATTTGTCTCTTAATAGGCATTAGTTTACAGGAAGGTTTATCAGATTGAATATGTTCTTAATTGTTGCCGGTACTTTAAGTGCCATTGTCGCTGCTCTTCATCTCGGTTGTATTTTTTTCGGTGCTGCTTGGTATCGATTTTTTGGGGCAGGAGAGCAAATGGCTGTACTTGCAGAGCAAGGCAGTAGTCAACCGACAATCATAACCAGTGGAATTGTACTTGTTCTTTGTGTTTGGTCGCTTTACGCATTTTCTGCTGCGGGTATTATTATTCGCCTACCTTTAATGCGTTTAGCTCTTGTTCTAATAACTTTAATTTATTTAGTTCGCGGCATTGCAGGTTTCTTTTTAGTTAGCTCACCGATGGGGCGCTCTCCTGATTTTTGGATATGGAGCTCGATGATTTGTTTAATTTTTGGCATTATTCATCTCATCGGATTAAAACAAGAATGGACAAAATTATAAACAAAACATAATAAGCAAATTACTCAAGCAAAAGCCAAACGCTTGTGTCGCTTTCTCTTTTAAAATAATAGGCTAACTCGTATTACCACTTATTAATGGCAGTACCTATCACTGAGGTAAAGTATTAATGTTTCCAATATTTACAACAAATCGTTTAAGGTTAGACAAATTATCTAAAGAAGATACTGATAGTATATTTGAGTTGTTTTCTAATAAATCCGTTGTCGAATATTATGATCTAGAAGCTTTCACTGAACAATCACAAGCGAGTAACTTAATAGAATTATTTAATGATCGTTTCGACAATAATTTAGGTATTCGTTGGGCGATACGTTTAAAGGAAACCAATCAATTAATAGGTACATGTGGTTTTAATACTTGGAGTCCTAAAATGCAGAATGCTGTTATAGGCTACGATTTACTGCCAATGTTTTGGGGGAATGGCTATACAACAGAAGCAGTTCATAGGATTATAAAATCAGCATTTCTAGGTGAACTAGAATGTGGGAAATTGAATCGTATTCAAGGGGATACAGTACCTGGAAATTTAGCCTCAGAGCTTCTTTTACTCAAAGTCGGTTTTAAAGAAGAAGGCATTCGTCGACAAAGTGGCTATTGGAAAAATCAGTTCCATGATCTTAAGTGTTTTGGTTTAATTAAGTCTGAATATAATGGCAAGTAACACGTCTCTTAAAGATATAAAGACAGAAGCGAGTGTGCTTCTGCTTAAACACCGACGAAACATCATAACGAAGATGGATTTTGTAATATATTTAAGAGGATAATCGGTTACCAATTAGCTTTGCTTTCACTTTCATACATCCGCCAAACAAGACCAGCACCTATACTGTAGGTGATATCCTTTTCAAATAAAGGACTTTCTTGGTTAACTGCACCTTTGTGAATATTTATAGAGCCGCCGAGGAATCCTCGAATATTATTGCTTAGGGGAAACGAAAAACTAACTGCAACTTTTGCCCCCAAATATCCACCTTGAGCATCATAATGTTGACGTGACGGACTTACAAATTTGTTATCTACCTGGTAAAAATAATCTTGTAGTTCTTCACTGGCGTAAGTGAAAGCTAACGATAAATTTAAACCCGTTTCTTTAAATAATACACCGCGTTGTTGGTAGGTTATTGTGGGTTCAAATACATACCCTCTGTTATCTATACGATCAAAGTCAGTAGAGAACACTGCTCTAGCTTGAAAACGTGCTTTTATCCGTGATTGGCCGCCATTGTCATAACTAAAATCTTTTATTTTATAGATTAGTTGTGGCCCAATTTCAAACAAAAAATCTAATTCAGGCATACCTGTACGAGCCGTGTTGTCTTCGGTATCGGCACTAAATGCGCCAGCAAAAGATAGATCTATTTCAAAATCACTTTTTTCAATAAAAACCGCTCGTATTCCACCACCATCACCGATTCGAAAAAAATCCCCCCTATATACAAAATAAGGAAGTGCTATAGCAATAAAATTACGTTCACTTGACGCTGGGTAGTTGGGCACTTCAAATGTAGCGCCCGCTAAACCTACTTCCCATAACGGTTGTGTTTCATTTGACGCTTCAAACCCTGTAAAATTTCGATCAGGAGAATTGTTAGTTTGTTCGGCTTTAAAACTTGTTTCTTGTGCTTGCGCATTTCTATTAATAAGAAGGTAAAGAAAAATGAGTAATAAACTTTTTGCAGCTACATGCATGTATAAACTAAAAGAAGATGAATAAGGCTATTAATCCTATCAAAAAAATAATATTCGACCAACAATACTTTCTATATTTAGGATAAATACACTTAAGAAAATAGAACAGGTATCACTAATCTTTTGTGATGGTTTACATTTGAAACGCCGAAGTGGTTTTATCAAATAATAGATTACATAGGACATGTGAGAGTAGGGAAAAATAAAATTATTTATAACAATTATATAGATATTGAGTGAGAGTAAAGAAACACAGGCTTATACGTGTTAATTGCTGAAATGTGAATTTTTAGTTCAAAAATAATATTTTTGGTTGATAATTGAACACTTCAGCGTTTTTGTTAAAAATAGCCTATTATTTATACTAGAAATAAAAAAGATAAATATATTTTAAATAATATAGTCAATAATTTTAAGTTCATGGACGAGTTATTATAAAAGCTTAAAGAGGTTTTATGATTAATTTAAAAAGTCTAAAAGTAAAATTTGTAGCTATTTTTATCGTATTAGGACTGTTTCCTGCCGCAATTGTTAGTCTTATATCTACAATGAATAGCCAAGTAGACGTGACCGGTAAAGTGTACAACGAACTCACTGCTATAAACCAAATAAAGAAACAGTCCATCGAGCATTACTTTGATGAACGAAAAAGTGATATGGGAGTGCTTATTGATATTGCTGATACCATGCAACAACAAGCCTTCATGAAATTGTCAGCAGTAAATAAGCTTAAAAAATCTCAGCTTAAAGATTACTTTAAAAATAATAATATCCAATTGGAAATTTTGGCTAATGAACCAAATACTCATCAAGCCATCGCTGAATTAGTTAATAATTTTTCTAATAAAAAGCTGTGGTATAAATCACTTAATAAATACGATAAAGACTTTAAGCCTTTATTGTCATACTTCGGCTGGTACGACTATTTCATTATCAGTACCAGGGGAACTATTGTTTACTCTGTTACTCGGGAAAGTGATTTAGGAAAAAAAATCCCTCAAGATTTATCTGGCAGCTCCTTAGACCAAGCATTTACTTTAGCTAAACAGTCCGATTCAGCAGATATTCAATTTGCCGACTTCCTTCCTTATGCACCTAGTAATAATGACCCTGCAGCATTTATAGTCAAACCTGTAGAGGTGAGTGGTAAGCGTGTAGGTTATATTGCCTATCAACAACCCTTGGACAAAATCAATAGTATTTTAGGTGACAGAGAAGGAATGGGTAAATCTGGTGAGTCATATCTTGTTGGTCAAGATAAGCTTATGCGCTCAGACTCTTACCTAAATCCTGCAGAATACTCTGTCAAAGCTTCCTTTGCTAATAAAAACAAAGTTGAAACAGAAGCCGCACATAGTGCATTAAATGGGGAGAAAAAGACTAGTGTCATTATGGATTATAATAATAACCCCGTCGTGAGCAGTTGGGACTTTATCGATATTGGTGGCGGAGTACGATGGGCAATTATCTCTGAAGTTGATGTTGCAGAAGCTTTCAACCCGAGAACAGCTAATAATGAGGATTTCTATAAAAGTTATATTGAAAAATACGGATACTATGACTTGTTCTTGGTTAACCCTAATGGTCATATTTTTTACACTGTGACCAAAGAATCTGATTTTAATACGAATATTTTAACTGGAAAATATGCGAGTTCCAATCTCGGAAGTTTAATTAAGGATATTAATAAAAGTAAGCAATATGGTTTTGTTGACTTTGCTTCTTATGAACCCAGTAATGGTGATCCTGCGGCATTTATTGCTCAACCATTATTGCAGCCTGATGGGCAAGTGGCACTTTATGTGGCTTTGCAGTTACCACTTGAAGGTATACAAAAAATCATGGGTATTAGAGAGGGGATGGGAGAAACAGGAGAAAGTTATTTAGTGGGCCAAGATTTGAAAATGCGCAGTAACTCATATCTAGATCCTAAGGGTCATACTGTAAAAGCGAGTTTTGCGGGTTCAGTTATAGAAAATGGTGTTGATACTGTTGCTGTTAAACGCGCACTAAACGGTGAGAAAGGTACAGATATTATTATTGATTATAATGGTAATCCAGTACTTTCATCTTTTGACCGTATCGTCTTTGATAATTTTACTTGGGCTATTTTATCAGAAATAGATGAACCAGAGGCTTTTGCATCAATTCGTCGCAATACTATTTTTATGATCTCTTTAATGATCATTATTGTTGCCGTAGTTGTCATGATTGGCTTCTTCGTCGCTAAACGTATTGCGACGCCAATTAGCGAAATTGCTGATGTCGCTCAAAAAGTCGCCAGTGGTGATTTAACTATGCAGATTGATAAAACGTCAGAGGATGAGGTGGGTAATTTACAAGACGCTATTAGAAAAATGATAACTAACTTATCTAAAATGGTTGGCAATATATCTGGGATAGCCATTCAACAAGCCTCGACCTCAGAAGAGCTTGCTGCAATTACCACTCAAACAAGTACCACGGTTACCGAGCAACAGGCGATTTCGGAGCAACTTGCCACGGCAATGCAGGAAATGGGCGCAACTGTTAATGAGGTTGCCGCTAGCACGTCGACGACATCATCGGCTGTGGATAATATTAAAAATAAAGTGAATGATGGCGCGAGTAAGTTAGAGGTAACTTATAACTCAATTGTTGATATGAGCGAACAGATTAAGCAGTCTGAGCAAAGTGTTCAAAAAGTACGAAAAGACTTCGACCAAGTGGTTAATGTTCTAGATGTTATAAAAGGTATAGCGGAACAAACAAATTTATTAGCATTAAATGCCGCGATTGAAGCAGCTAGAGCTGGAGAGCAAGGTAGAGGTTTTGCGGTAGTCGCTGATGAAGTTCGTCAGCTTGCACAAAGAACCCAAGATTCAACCAAAGAAATTGATGAGATGATCAATATCATAGTCGATGGTGCGAACTCATCGGTTGAAGTCATGGCAAACAGTGTCGTTCAAGCAGACTCCGTGCAGATGCACGCAAAAGAAGCTAGAGATATCAATCAAATTATTGCAAATGATATGAACGAAATTAGTGACTTAAGTGTACAAATAGCAACTGCGGCAGAAGAACAATCTGTCGTTGTAGGTGAGATATTAACAAATGTTGAAACATTAAATTCTGGTGTAACCGAAACTAGTCAAGCAACTGAAAACATATCGGAATCAAGTGTAGAGCTAGCTCGTTTAGCTACAGAGTTAGAAAAAGAATCATCAGCATTTATAATAAAATAAGTTACCATTAATTGGCTTACAAATGACTCGCGGTTTAATAACAAACATCTTATCATTTTATCTTTTAAAGTGTGGAGTGACACTTTTACCTTCAGTATCAACACAAGATAATTAAGATCTTCAGATAGCTGTGCTGAACTTGCTACTTATGCATCCTAAAAGCATTAACAATAGATTGTTCTTTTATGATAAATAAAACCCCAATTTGTACTCCAATAAATAAGCACATATAAGAGCCGGTGGGTATTATCCTACAGACAATGCTGGAATGAGTTTGCCATGGTCTATTTTTAAAATAACGTTGAAATAAGTTGATAAAGCAAAGCCAGTGGTTGGGCTATGGGCGAAAGTCGGTTAATCTATAATGTATTTTGATTAAGCTATTGTAGTTAGCATGGTGATTTAAAACCCACAACATACTGCAAAGCAGAAATGAACGTTTTTCAAAATTAATATTTCATAACAACAAAAACATAGCGAATTTATGACTCAATCGATCTTATTAAAAAATGGCTCTTTTATTAATGGCCAATGGCTATCTTCAGCTAAACACTTTGAAGTAACTAACCCTTTTGATAATAGTGTACTGGCAAATGTATCTAATGCAGGTGTTACTGAAACCAAACAAGCCATTCAAGCCGCTAAGTGTGCTTTGGAGGAATGGTCAAAGAAGTCGGCAAACGAACGGTCGTTATTAATGCGTAAATGGTTTGATCTCGTGATGATAAACCAAGACAAATTAGCTGAAATACTAACGTTAGAGCAGGGCAAGCCATTAGCTGAAGCTAGAAGTGAGGTGTCCTATGGTGCTTCATTCATTGAATGGTTTGCTGAAGAGGGCAAACGTGTCTATGGCGATACTATGCAGGCTCAAAGTAACGATAAGCGAATTGTTGTAATAAAACAACCTGTAGGTGTGGTAGCCGCTATTACCCCATGGAACTTCCCCAATGCGATGATTGCTCGTAAAGCCGCAGCTGCTTTAGCCGCCGGTTGCACCTTTATTGTTAGGCCGGCGTCGCTTACGCCATTATCCGCCTTAGCCTTAGCCGAACTTTCAAAGCAAGCAGGAATACCTGATGGCGTATTTAATGTCGTTGTCGGAACTGACTCGCATGCTATGGGAGAAGTGCTAACGACTCACCCTGATGTCGCCAAGTTTACATTTACCGGTTCAACCAAGGTGGGTAAAATATTAATGAAGCAATGTGCATCAACGGTTAAAAAAGTATCAATGGAACTCGGAGGCAATGCCCCATTTATTGTTTTTGATGATGCTGACATTAATGCAGCGGTTCAAGGTGCTATTGTTTCAAAATATCGTAATGCGGGACAAACATGTGTGTGTACTAATCGAATCTTAGTGCAAGAAAGTATTTTAGAAGCATTCACTGAAAAATTTGTAAAGGCAGTCGAGGCGTTAAGGTTAGGCAATGGTTTAGACCGTGACGTAAATGTTGGCCCAATGATTTCAATTTCAGCTCTTGATGAGGTAAAGCAGTTAGTAGTTCAGTCACTTAATGCTGGTGCGCGACTGTTAACGGGGGGAGAGTCTAAACAGAGCAGTTGCTTCTATCTACCTACAGTTCTAGCTAATGTAACTAACGAGATGCCTATTGCTGCAAACGAGATTTTCGGACCCGTAGCACCTATCATCAGTTTTAAAAGCGAACAAGAAGCGCTTGAGATTGCTAATGATACTGAATACGGGTTAGCGGCTTATTTCTATGCGCGTGATATAGGCCGCGTATGGCGGGTATCTGAGGCCTTAGAATTTGGCATGATTGGCATTAATGAAGGTATTATTTCTAATGCTGTCGCTCCCTTTGGCGGCATGAAACAATCCGGTAATGGCCGAGAAGGCTCGAAGTATGGCCTTGATGATTATCTAGAAGTTAAGTACATATGTATGGGGGGCATTTGATTTTATAGAAAACTTCAATAAATACATTTTATAGCTACAAAGCGGTACAGAAAAATATGAATACTAACTTTTAAGTACATACGTTCAGGCATCACTATTGAATCTGAATGCTTAGGTAGAATCCTTGTTCGTAATAGACCAAGATATTGCCTCTTGTAGTTTATTGGATAAATCATTGTCGGAATTAGCATCTCAACCAAACATTATCTTTGGCCTACGAACAAGTGAAATACAGTTTCAAATTCCTTCATTTAAATATAAGCTCGATAACAACGTAGCTAACTTAGTTACGTTTTATCAAATTTAAGCAATATTCAAATTCATGCTGTTATTTTATATGGTTATCTCACCTGACATGTAATCAATGGAATTTCCGGTCAGAATAACTCTTTCCTTATTTAGTTCACATAAAACATGACCACTGCGCATTGAAATTTGTCGAGCAGTTAACATGTTCTTATTAAGCATTCCTGCCCAATATGGCGTCAATTCACAATGAGCAGATCCAGTAGTGGGATCTTCGTTAACCCTTAACTTTGGGAAAAAGCAACGACTGACAAAATCAACATCAACATCATCTCCTTGGGCCGTAACAACAACACCTCTTAATCCAATATTTAACCACTTAGAAAAGTCCGGGTTTAGATTCTTAACTTCTTCTTCACTGCTTAGAACAATAATATAATCAAATGCAGCCATTATTTCTTTAGGTTTTACGCCACATAAACCATTGATTAAGTTATTGGGAATATCTGTCGTTAATTCAGTCGGTAATGATGCGGGGAAATCCATGCTAAACCCAGAACCATGTGGGGTTACAATTAGCTGGCCACTTTTAGTTTGGAAGTTTATTTGAGCTTTATTATATCCTAAATGTTTATATAACACGTGTGCGGAAGCTAAAGTTGCATGACCACATAAATCAACTTCTTCTAAAGGTGTAAACCAACGAAGTTGAATCTCACTCTCACATAGAACAAAGAATGCAGTTTCGGATAAGTTGTTTTCCTCTGCAATTTTTTGCAGAATATCATCATCAAGCCATTCATCTAATGGGCAAACCGCTGCGGGATTTCCTTCGAAAACTTTTGATGCAAAGGCATCTACTTGATAAATCTTTAATTTCATAGTGTGATCAGACTCTGTGTTTTAATATGAGTGAATGACATCGTCAATATAATTATCGACCCAGTAAATTAACACGAAGTTGTTTCAATTTTACCTGCTCACGGGTGCATTTAGTAACAAATAATTTCATTAGATTTCAGCTTAGAGCGCGCTCAGATTCACAGTCGAATTACGTATATTTAGTGCATAAGTTATAGACCGTGGTGTTTAGCTAGGTCTAGTATTAAAACAAATTTTAGAGTGTTACTTCGTTAGCTCTCATCTTCAAGCCGTGATCTAGTCGTATGAATTAAGTTCATTAATTAACCTATTGCTGAAATTTACAAAATAATGCCACAATGTAATCAACTCTATTAATGGGCAATTGATTCAATGCAAAGTCTTGTACAAAAATCTCTTCATTTTATTTTTACCACGTTATGGATATTCGTATTTCTTACCGCGTCATCTGATGTTGAGGCAAATGAAGACAAACCATTCACTATAAATAAAATTCGAGATCATGTTTACGTTATCTCTCATATTGGCAAAAATGGTCATATTAACCTTGGAGTCGTTGAAGCAGACGATGGACTTTTGTTAATTAATTCATGGATGGAGTGGGGTAAAGAAGAATACGCTGCGGCCATAAAAACAATATCGGATAAACCCGTTAAGTATGTCATTAACAGTAATGATGATCCTTATAATCATCAAGGAAATAAATTTTGGGCCGACCAAGGAGCTGTTATTATATCCCATGAAAACTTTAAGTATTCACCTGGCTATCATCAAGTCTTATTTAAGGACAAACTGTCGCTCACTTTTGGGTCTGAACATATTATTGCTTATAAAAGTTCAGCCCATTCTCTTGGACACATTAATATATTTTTGGAACAAGCGAATGTCGCTTTTATGGCTGATAGCTTTCGTAATGATTGGTTCAGTCCACAAGGGGAGAAAGGACTCGTTGGTTATTTAGAGGGGCTGGATAAAGCGCTTAGTATGGGGAATGAGAAAACCTTGTTTGTCCCAGGTAATACAGGTAATAAAATTACTAGCAATGCGACAGATGTTCGTAAGGTTAGGGCTATTGTTAGTCAATTTACTGAACGGGTTGGACAATTATATAAACAAGGGCTCAGTGTTAATGAAATAGTTAGAGATGAACAACTCGCGGCATTGGCACAGCATTTTGAAAAATATTCCGTTTATAAAAATTCACTACGAGGGCGTGTGATAAGTATTATAGAAACAAACTTCATCAAGCCTTTTTCATTGTCTCCCAAAGAATTAATTGGCTATACGGGTATTTATAAATTGGATGATAATAGTGCTATTGAAGTCGTCATCGAAGAAGGTGCTTTATTGGCACGGGAAGAAGGTAAGTTTCTTTTTGAATTAACACCACACTCAAGGGAAAAATTCGACTTTAAGAAAGAGGCGAGAACCGACCATCTTACCTTTCAATTTTCAACCGACGGGAAAGTACAAAGTCTACAACCAGTGTTACAAGAAAATAGCTGGTGGTTAGAATATATTCCACCTGTAAAAAGGTTTAAAGTTCGTTCTTAACGTCTTTATTCTTAATATATGAGAGTCGCATATTGGGTTTTATTAACGCTAAGCTTTGTTTAACATCAGTAACTACAGTTGAGCAACACCAATAGCGGTAATGTTAATGATTTATGTAATTTAGATAGGTTGTTAGTGCTTATCTTGAGGTGAGTATTAGCAAGGCTAGTATGCTCTGAATCCCACACTTGTTGTTAATACTAAGCTTCATAAATATATTTTCGTCTTCTTGAAGGTTTGTTCGTGTTCGAGCAATCCTGAATGTTCATGCTTATAGAAAGGGAAAATGGCAGGTAGTAAACTAAAGAGAATCATAAGACTATTCTCTTTAGACAAAGGCACTCTACAGTATTGTGAAAATGACTCTTATTTATTCACGATCCCCTTTGCTTTACCTAACAAAAGTTCATTTATCAGTGGATAATGTTTAGCTTCACTATGGCGCTTTAAAGTTCGAACAAAGTCCATCGACGTAGGGGGTGTGTTTGGATAAGCATGTTGTAACCAAAGAGATTTTAGTGCAGCAGTTATAAGTTTATCGCCAACCAATTCACGCAACTTGGCAAATACTAGGGTAGCTCGTGAATGCACATTATGTTCTTGAGTCGCATCAATAAGCGCGGTGGATATTTGCGTATTATTACGTCGGTTAAGGTCATAGCGTTCTTGTTCAATCTCAACTAGGGCTAACATTGCCTTTTCACCATAGTGCTTTTCTAATATTACCAACTCAATATATTTAGCCAGTGACTCACTAAGAAATGAGCGTTCTTCAGCTACGCCATTACCAATACCATGACCGAACCATTGATGAGCTGTTTCATGCACAGCACGTCGATAACGCTGGTCAAACCCTGCATTTGTTGAGGGGCTCGCACGAAAGCCAATTGTATGCTTAATCAG